>MDTC01021105.1_pt1 | contig 34002 bp, 29 predicted proteins | sample 811181 | NCBI WGS metagenome assembly MDTC01 (sample SAMN05326644, study PRJNA326480) | marine metagenome | isolation source: seawater | place: Pacific Ocean: North | collected 2011
ATTGGATTTAATTACCTCAAAATCAAATGGCGCAATTAATGTATCGTATTTCCAAGGTTTTCCAATATTATATTCATACTGAAAATTTCCTTTTTTTGGAATCATAAGTACAATCAAAAAAACAGATAATATTAGAAGAAATAGTCTAAAAATATTTGATTGAAATTTGAAAAAAAAATTTAATTTATTTTTCATCCAAAAAAGATAAACAAAATTTTAAAAATAATTTTTATAGTTTTTTTTTTACGATTTATCTTAATTTTATTATGATGGAAAAATATGGAATTTGTGCGTTATCAGTTGTTCCTGTAAGAGAGAAACCAAGTAGTAAAAAAGAAATGGTGACGCAATTATTATATGGAGAAATTTATTCCATAATAGAACAAAAAAAAAAATGGACAAAAATTTCAAATAATTTTGATAACTATAGCGGATGGATAAACAATAGTCAACTAACTTTTATTAAACAAAAGGATTTTTATAACATAGCTAATAGAAAACCTTTATATTGTTTAGATTTTAATGGCTACATTATTGATGAAAAAAAACAGAAAACCCTAATTCCTATAGGAGGAGTAATAAGTTCATGTCAGGAACTAAATTCAACTTTCTTTGGTAAATCATTTAATCAAAAAAATAAAATAATTAACACTTCAAAAAAATTCATTAACTCGCCATATTTATGGGGTGGAAGAAACCAATACGGTATTGATTGCTCAGGTTTCTCACAAATTGTTTACATGATTAATGGGATTACGATACCCAGGGATGCGTCACAACAAGCAAAGTATGGAATTAAAATAGATCGTGATGAAATCCAAGCTGGCAACCTAGCTTTTTTTGGAGATTCAAAAAAAAAAGTTACTCACGTGGGTATATTAATTAATGATAAAAAAATCATTCATGCATTTGGAAAAATTAGAATTGATAATTTTACTTCAATGGGAATTGAAAATATAGATTCAAAAAAAATAACTCATAATCTAATAGAAATAAGGAAATACTAATTCTCTAGCTCTTTAATTTTAGCATCTATTATTTTAAATTTATCATTTTCACCAATAGTATAATAAATATTTTTAGCAGTTTTTAAAGCTTCTATATTTTCCGGATCAAACTCTATTAATTTTTCAAGATATGGAAGACATGATGCGTATAGATTTTCTCTTTCCTCTTTCAATTTATCATATTTTTCAAAGTCACTTCTTTTGGTTGAGGTAGCTAACTCATTCATCTGATCAACCAAGTCAGATTCAGCTTCAAGAATTAATCCAACTAAATTTAAATAAGTTGCTGAATAACTCGGATCAAGTTCTAAAGCCTTTTTATACATATCCTTAGCTTCCTCGATCATACCCTGTTCGGTATTAATTACTCCTAAATTATAATATAAGATCGCGTTATTTGGGTCCATGGTTATAGCTTCTTCCATTAATTGCTTAAACTTATCCTTATCTCCAAGTTTAATATATAAATCTGCTTCGGACAAAACAAGGTTTACATTTTCTGGGTTTATTTCTCTTGCTTCCTTAATAGCAGCTACGGCTTTATCATTCTCACCCAATTGAACATATATAAGGGCTATATTTTTAACAATTTCTGGAAGTCTAGATTCTGTTTTTCCAATCCTTGGACTTGAATAACCCTTGGAAGACTTTAATAAATTATATTCTGTTTCAGTAATTTTTTCTTCGACACCAGTTTCGTCATTTGTTATAAAATATTCAGACTCAACTCCAGTGTAGCCCATTCCCTTCAATTTCAAATACAGTTCTAATGCTTTATTGAAATCCTGTCCGTTAACATAACTGGATGCAGAAAAATATAAATAATTTATATTTGATTTATTACCTGGAGAAATTTGATATGCATCATACAACTTTTTAGCTCCATTTAAAAAATCATTATTTTTATTGTCTTCGACTGCAGAATTTACAAGGTCTATTTCAACGTTATTTATTAGAACTAGAGAATTTTCACTATATTTTTCTAACTGATCGAGCTCTATAGACTTTCTGAGAAATTTGATGGCATCATTATATTTGGAATCTTCCTTTGAAGCCCAACCTAACAGGTAATAATACTGAGCTTGTATTTTTTTGTCAGAACTTGGAATTAAATTATCTATTCCATTAAGCACGTCTAAAGCTTCATTAAAAAAACTTTGATCTAATAGTTTTTGTGCACTTCTAAGTTCCTTTTTTTGTGAGAAACCAAAAAAAGAAATTGATATAAATGCAATTGTAATAATATTTTTTATCATACTAATCATTATTTTTATTTTTTTCTTCAGTGTTTTCATCTGAATATTCAACTTCAATGTCATCAAGGTCTTTTACATCCTCATCATCATGAACAACTTTTGCAACTGCAGCAATGGAATCATTATCTTTTAAATTTATTAACTTAACTCCCTGAGTTGCTCTTCCCATGACTCTCAAGGAAGCAACCTCCATTCTTATGGCGATTCCTGATTTGTTAATAATCATCAAATCATCATTGTCATTGACATTTTTCAATGACACTAATTTACCAGTTTTTTCAGTAACAGAAATAGTTTTTACACCTTTACCGCCTCTATTTGTAATTCTGTATGCATCTAAACTTGATCTTTTCCCATAACCATTTTCCGAAACTACCAAAATATCACTGTCCATATCATTTACCGAAATCATACCAACTACTTCATCATTTGCATCTTTCAATCTGATTCCACGAACTCCAGAGGCATTTCTTCCCATTGGTCTTGTTTTACTTTCTTCAAAACGAATACATTTTCCGGACTTTACAGCTATTAGAACCTGAGAATTACCTGTTGTTAATTTAGCTTCTAATAATTCATCGTTTTCCTTTATTGTTATAGCATTAATACCGTTCGACCTCGGCCTAGAATATTGTTCTAAAGACGTTTTTTTAACCTGACCCTTTTTTGTTGCCATGATAACATAATGACTATTGGTGTATTCTTCATCTTTAAGATCTTGTGTACAAATAAATGCTTTAACATCATCATCTTGCTCTATATTAATTAAATTCTGAATAGCTCTTCCTTTTGATGTTTTACTTCCTTCTGGAATTTCAAATACTCTCATCCAAAAACATTTTCCTTTTTGGGTAAAAAACAACATATATTGGTGATTTGTTCCGACAAAAAGATATTCCAAGAAATCTTCGTTTCGTGTAGTAGATGCTTTTTGACCTACTCCTCCTCTGTTTTGTGTTCTATATTCAACAAGTGGAGTTCGTTTAATATACCCAGCGTTTGAAATTGTCAATACTACTTTCTCATCTGGAATCATATCTTCAATGCTTAAATCGCCACCCGCATACTCTATGATTGATCGTCTTTCGTCACCATATTTAACTAATATTTCTTTAAGCTCAGATTTTATGATATCCATTCTGCGGTCTTTCTTGTCTAGAATATCTTTTAAATCTGCAATAAGTTTCATTAACTCATCAAACTCAATTCTTAATTTATCTTGCTCAAGACCAGTAAGTTGTCTGAGTCTCATTTCAACAATTGCTTTTGCTTGAATCTCACTTAATTTAAATTCTTTAGTAAGTTTAGTTCTAGCATCATCAGCATTTTTTGAACCTCTTATTAATTTTATCACCTTATCTATGTTATCCGATGCTACAATTAATCCTTCTAAAATGTGTGCTCTTTCCTCAGCCTTTCTTAATTCAAAATTTGTTCTTCTTACTACTACATCGTGTCTGTGATCAACAAAATGAACAATCATATCTTTTAAATTCAACATTTGGGGTCTTCCCTTCACTAGTGCGATATTATTAACACTGAAAGAGGATTGTAATGGAGTATACTTAAATAGAGTATTTAAAACAATATTTGGAATAGCATCTCTCTTTAAGACATACACAATTCTCATTCCTTTTCGATCAGACTCGTCTCTAATTGTTGAAATACCCTCAATTCTTTTGTCATTAACTAGTTCTGCAGTTTTTCTAATCATTTCTGCTTTATTTACTTGGTAAGGAATTTCAGTTACTATAATACATTCTTTACCATTAACTTCTTCGATTTCAGCTTTTCCTCTCAAAACTACTCTTCCCCTTCCAGTTTGAAAAGCTTCTTTGACACCATCATAACCATAAATTATACCACCAGTTGGAAAGTCTGGTGCTTTAATTATTTCAATAAGTTCATCAATCGTGATATCGTTATTTTCAATGAATGCAATTGTTCCATTGATAACTTCAGATAGATTGTGTGGGGGCATATTTGTTGCCATACCAACAGCAATTCCAGAAGCACCATTGACTAATAAATTAGGAATTTTAGTAGGTAAAACTGTTGGCTCCATTATGGAATCATCATAATTTAGTTGGTGATCTACTGTTTCCTTATCTAGGTCAGCGACCATTTCCTCAGATATTTTTTGCATTCTAGCTTCAGTATATCTCATTGCAGCTGGACTGTCTCCATCAACAGAACCATAATTACCTTGACCATCAACCATTAAATATCTTAAACTCCATTCTTGAGCCATTCTTACCATTGTGTCATAAACTGACGAATCACCATGAGGATGGTATTTACCTAAGACCTCTCCAACAATAAAAGCAGATTTTTTAAACTTACTTGATGATCTTAAACCTAGTTGATGCATTCCATATAAAACTCTCCTGTGAACTGGTTTCAGTCCATCTCTTACATCTGGTAAGGCTCTTGAAACAATAACTGACATTGAATAATCAATGTAAGCTGACTTCATGGCATCCTCTATGTTAACAGGAATTAATTTTTCTCCATCGCTCATAATATTTTTGGTGTTTTTTATTACTTAAATAATTGTTAATTCAAATATAATATTTACTCATGTGAAATGTAATTTAATTGAAACTATTTATACAATATTTTATTAACAAAAATTTTTAACATTCTAAAGTAATTACAGATAAAAAAACTTGCAATTAATTTTTTTTTTTTGTCTATTTACGACTTAATTATTTTTTTTAATAAATGGATGATAATTTTTCTTCAAGAGTTAAAGACGTTATAACCTACAGCAAAGAAGAAGCATTAAGGCTTGGTCATGATTTTATTGGTACTGAACATTTACTTTTAGGAATACTAAGAGATGGTGGCGGTAAAGCCATATCAATATTAAATTCTTTAGATATTGATTTAAATTATTTGAGAAAAAAAGTTGAAATTTTAAGCCCTCCAAATCCGATTAATGATTTCAACCAAAATCACAAAAAAAACTTGCACCTAACAAGACAAGCTGAAAGAGCTTTAAAAACTACTTTTTTAGAGGCAAAATTATTTCAGGGTAAATCAATTAATACAGCTCATTTACTTCTTTGTATATTGAGAAATGAAAATGATCCTACTACCAAGCTTTTGATCAAACTTCAAATTGATTATGAATCAGTTAAAGAACAGTTCAAGTATATTATCACTGAAAATGATGAAAAATACAATAATTTACCCAGCTCGGAAACATTTCCAGAAGATTCAAAAAATGATGACGAAGAGCCCATTGAAGAAAATCCTTTTACTGTTAAAAGAGATAGTAAGTCTAAAGTTAAATCCAAAACACCCGTTCTTGACAACTTTGGAAGGGATCTAACATCTTATGCACTTCAAGGTAAATTAGATCCAGTTATTGGAAGAGAAAAAGAAATTGAAAGGGTTTCTCAAATTTTAAGTAGACGAAAGAAAAACAATCCTCTTCTGATTGGTGAACCTGGTGTTGGTAAATCTGCAATCGCTGAAGGCTTAGCACTTAGAATTATTGAAAAAAAAGTATCCAGAATTTTGTTTAATAAAAGAGTTGTCACATTAGACCTGGCTAGCATAGTTGCGGGTACAAAATATAGGGGTCAATTTGAAGAAAGAATGAAGGCTGTCATGAACGAAATTGAAAAAAATGATAATATCATTCTTTTCATAGATGAAATTCATACAATTGTTGGAGCTGGAGGAGCTACTGGAAGTTTAGATGCATCAAACATGTTTAAACCTGCTTTAGCAAGGGGTGAAATCCAATGCATAGGTGCTACTACCCTAGATGAATATAGACAATACATTGAAAAAGATGGTGCACTGGAAAGAAGATTTCAAAAAATTATAGTTCAACCTACAGACATCAATGAAACTATTGAGATCTTAAGAAACATAAAGGATAAATATGAATCTCACCATAATGTTAATTACACAGATGAAGCAATTGTTGCTTGTGTTAAGTTAACTGATCGTTATATTTCTGATAGATTTTTACCAGATAAAGCAATCGATGCAATGGATGAAGCTGGATCAAGAGTTCATATAACTAACATGGATGTTCCCAAAAATATCGTTGACCTAGAAAAAGATTTGGAAAGTGTTAGGTTTCAAAAAAATTCTGTGGTTAAAAAGCAGAGATATGAGGAAGCTGCCAAATTACGTGATGATGAGAAAAAGATTGAAAAAGACCTTTTAGTAGCGCAAGAGAAATGGCAGGAAGATTTGAAAAAACACAGAGAAACGGTTAGTGAGGATGATATATCACAGGTTGTTTCTATGATAACCGGTATCCCAATTAGTAAAATTGCAAAAGCAGAACTTACTCAATTATCAAATCTCGATAAAAAAATACAAGGAAGAGTTGTTGGTCAAGAAGATGCCGTAAATAAAGTTGTTAAAGCTATCCAGAGAAACAGAGCAGGTATAAAAGATCCAAACAAACCCATTGGTTCTTTCATTTTTTTAGGTCAAACAGGTGTTGGTAAAACCCAGTTAGCTAAAATTCTTTCTGATGAATTATTCAATGGTTCTGACTCACTGATAAGAATTGATATGAGCGAATACATGGAAAAGTTTGCAGTTTCTAGACTCATTGGAGCACCACCTGGATACATCGGATATGAGGAAGGTGGTCAGCTAACCGAAAAAGTAAGAAGAAAACCATATAGTGTGATATTGCTTGATGAAGTTGAAAAAGCACATCCAGATGTATTTAATATGTTGTTACAAGTTCTTGATGAAGGAACATTAACAGATAGCCTAGGAAGAAAAGTTGATTTTAAAAATACTGTAGTAATTATGACTTCTAATATCGGAGCCAGAGAAGTTAAAGATTTTGGAAATGGTGTTGGGTTTGGAACAGAATCATTAAAAGCTCAGGAATCAAAAAATATAAGAAAAACTATTGAAAAATCTTTGAAAAAAGCTTTTTCCCCTGAATTTTTAAATAGAGTTGATGAAATTGTAGTTTTCAACAGCTTGGAAAAAGATGACCTGAAAAAAATTATAAAAATAGAATTAGATCATTTAATTAAAAGAACCAAGAATGCCGGTTATGATATAAAAGTAACACCAAAAGCATTAAACTTCTTGTGTGAGAAAGGGTTTGATAAAAAATATGGAGCAAGACCATTAAAAAGAGCTATTCAAAAATATGTTGAAGATCTTCTTGCTGAAGAGATTATAAAAACAAAATTAAAATTTGGTGATTCAATGAAACTTGATTGGGACGGTAAATCTGAAGAATTATCATCATCAATTTCTAATTAATTCCATTTTTATTAAATTTTTTTTAAAAAATCATTAAAATTTATTAAATCCTCATTTATTTTAATACATTATTGATTATTTTATATTTATTTAAATTACTTACACAAACCATTTATTGGAATTCTTAATTTATTTAGGTTTGAATTAAAACAAATTTTATTAATGAACCGAGATATCTATATTTTTAATTTGTTTATAATTGGAATTGGAAACGTTGGTTTTAAACTTTTCGAAGAATTATCCAAAAACAGGAGTTATTATATCAAAAATCATCAAATTGATTTTGTAATAAGAGGAATTTCTGACTCTGATAAAATGTATTTCAACATGAATGGTGTAAGTTTTGAAAATTGGAAAGATTTAATGAAAAATGGTGAAGATTCTGATGAAGAACTATTTTTTAAAAAAGTAAAAAATTTTAGTTTACAAAACAGTGTTTTTATTGATAATACAGCAAGTAAAAAAGTTGCTGATACCTATATTCAATATTTAAAAAATGACATACATGTAGTCACTTGTAATAAAATTGCTTGTTCATCCGATTATTTTTACTACAAAGAAATAAAAAAGCTTTCGGGCCCAGGAAAGACTAAGTTTATGTTTGAAACAAATGTTGGGTCCAGTCTTCCTGTAATTCAAACTTTAAATAAAATAATTTACTCTGGAAAAAAAATTGAATCAATTCATGGAATTCTTTCCGGAAGCATGAACTATATCTTTGATAATTTTACAACCGAAAATACATTTCATAGTGTTGTTGAAGACGCTGTAAACGAAGGTTTTACAGAACCCGACCCGAAAATTGATTTAAGCGGAATTGATGTTGCTAGAAAAATATTAATTCTTTGCAGAGAAATGGGTTTAAAATATGAATTATCTGATATTTATATTGATGATTTTTTACCTAGAAATTGTTCGAAAACTAAAAACAACAAAGATTTTTTCAATTGTTTAGAAACTAATTCACAAACATTCAACGACATATTAAAAACTAGTTTTAAAAAGAACGCTAAAATTAAATATGTTGCCGAATTCAAAAATGGTAAATCAACAGTAGGAATAAAAATGATTCCAAAAAATCATCAATTCCATAAAATCTCTTCAAATGACAATGCAGTTTTATTCTATGTTGAAAATGAAAGTGATCCTGCAGAAATTTTAATTGGACCTGGCGCAGGGTCTCTAGTCACTGCCAAAGGAGTTATAAGTGATATAATGAAAATTGCAAAAGATTTTTAAACTAATAATTATTACAATAAATAAAAGTTAAAAAACTCATAAGAACTTTTATCTTACACTGTTCATAAAAATTTATCTAATTTTTAACTTCCTTGCTAAGAATATAATAATTGGGATCAACTTTAAATTTATTTTGAGTTAATTCAATTTTTTTCCAATTTTTTGTTGGATAAATCCATCGAGTTTTACCATCTGAGATTATTTCTACCGGCATTGTAAAGTCATCAACAACATTATCCCATTTGAATGACAAATTATTACTTTCATACTTGTATAAAAGGGTTGGTATTCTGGTATCACGCAAATATTGATTGAAAAAAGGAGTTAAATTCATTTTCATTTTTTCTGAGATATAATTTTCAATTTGTTGTGTATTCACAGTCTGTTGAAAAAATTCCTTATTCAAACCCCTCAATATGTTTCTCCATAAATCATCATCGTTCGCTAGTTGTCTTAATGTATGTAATAAATTAGCTCCTTTTGCATACATATCACCAGATCCTGATTTGTTAACATTATAAGGGCCAATTATGGGTTTATTATTTCTAATATTTCTTCGTGATCCTATCACATACTCTGATGAGGCTTCAGAACCAAAATGATAATCTACAAATAAGTTTTCAGAATAAGTAGTAAATCCTTCGTGAATCCACATATCAGCAATATCAATATATGTTATATTATTTGCAAACCATTCGTGACCAGTTTCATGAACGATGATATAATCAAATTTAAGCCCCCACCCTGTTCCAGAAAGATCTCTACCTAAGTATCCCTGTTTATACTTATTACCATAAGTAACTGAACTTTGATGTTCCATTCCCAGGTATGGTGTTTCAACAAGCTTAAAACTGTCTTCATAAAACGGATATGGTCCGAACCAGTACTCAAAAGCCTGAAGTGTTTTAACCGCATCTTTAAAATGGATTTTTGCCTTATCTAAATTATAACTCAAAACATAATAGTCCATATCTAATTTTCCATTTTCTCCCTCGAAAATTTCTGAAAAATTTACATAATCTCCTATGTTAATATTTACACCGTAATTGTTTATAGGGTTTTCAACTTTCCAATGAAATGTAGAAGTTTTATCAAATTTCTCTACTTCAATTAACCTACCATTAGAAACATTCATTAATCCATCAGGCACGTTAACGCTTATTAGCATTCCATCATCTGGTTCATCATACATATGATCTTTATTAGGCCACCAAACACTAGCACCTAGACCCTGACAAGATGAAGCTATAAAATGATTTCCATTTTCATCTCTTTTCCAAGAAATTCCACCATCCCAAGGTGCTCTTGGAGCTTCTCTAGGAACACCCTCATAATAAACTTTTAATTTATAATTTTCACCATTAACTTGATCATCAATTAATTTAATAAAATGAGCATTACCATCATATTTGATATCCAAATTTTTACCATTTTGTTCTGCTTTAGTTAAAAGTAACGGCTTCTGCAAATCAATTTGCATTACATTATATGAATCTATAACCTTGTAAGTGATTTCATTTGAGCCAGAAATGGTTCTATTTTCAGGGTCAACTGAAATATCTAAATGATAATATTTTAAATCCCACCATATTCTTTCTTTAGTTATAGTGCCGCGGAGAGTATCTTGGCGATTAAAATTATCTCTATCAGCAAGAATTCCTTGGGATGAACCCATGTTGAAAAAAAAAAGAGATATAAGTATGGGTAAAAATATTTTATACATTGAAAATTGTAAAGTGTTTAAAATTAAGCGAAATTTACAGATATTTTTAATAATTATGAAAAAAACTTCACTTTACGATAAGCATATTAAAAATGATGCTAAAATGATACCTTTTTCGGGTTTTGTTATGCCGATTCAATATGAGGGTATAAATATTGAGCATAATCATGTTAGAAATAATGTTGGATTGTTTGATGTTTCCCACATGGGTGAGTTTTTTATTAAAGGGAAAAAAACAACAGAACTTCTTAATCTAATCTGTACTAATAAAATCAACGAAATTCCTGTTGGTAAAGCACAGTATAATTGTTTTACAAATAATAATGGTGGGATTATAGATGATTTAATAGTTTATAAACTTGATGAAAGTGAATATATGTTAGTTGTAAATGCAGCCAACATTGATAAGGATTGGAACTGGATAAATAAACAAAATAAAAAATTTGGCAATCAAATTGAAAACAAGTCAGATTCGATGTCATTGTTGGCCCTACAGGGACCAAGTTCTCACAAGTTGTTACAAAAAATTGTTGATTTTGAGTTAGTGAATATGAAAAACTATTCTGTAGTTCGATCAAACATAAAAAGTTTTGAAAATGTAATTATTTCAACAACTGGGTATACGGGTTCAGGGGGGTTTGAAATATATTGCAACAATAAAGATGCAAATGGTATATGGGACTTATTATTTCAGAACGGGGAAGAATTTAACTTAAAACCTATTGGACTTGCTGCAAGAGACACCCTTAGACTTGAAATGGGATATTGCCTTTACGGAAATGATATCAATGAAAATACAAATCCAATAGAAGCTAATTTAAAATGGATTACAAATCTTGAAAAGAATTTTATTGGTTGTAAAGCAATAAAAAATTCAATTCAATTGGGAATTAAAAAAAAGTTAGTTGGTTTTAAAATGATTGATAGAGGGATACCTAGAAAAAATTATAAAATTTTCAACAATGATGAAATAATTGGAGAGGTTTGCTCTGGAACTATGTCTCCCACTTTAAAAATAGGAATTGGTTTGGGATACATTCAAACCAATTATTCTAATTTAAACTCAGAGATTAAAATTGAAATAAGGAATAAAATGGTTAGTGCAAAAATTGTAAAAACTCCATTTATAGAAATATGATAAATGAAAAAAATATTAATTTTTGGTGGTAGCGGTTTTTTAGGAAAGGCTATTTACAAAGAATTAAATCCATTTTTTGATGTTTATTCAACCTATTATACCAATAAAAATTTTAAAAAAAATAAGAGATTTACATATTTTAACATAAAAGATTCACCTAAAGACTTAATAAATAGTACAAAACCAAATGTTATTATTTCTAGCTTGAAAGGTAATTTTGATCAGCAGGTTATTTTTCATCATAAACTTGTACCAATTTGTGAAAAAAAACAAATAAAACTTTTTTTTATTTCATCCTCCAATGTTTTTGATTCTTTTACAAACTACCCTAGTTATGAATTTGACAAAACATTTTCAGAAAGTATTTATGGAAAATTCAAAATAGCAATTGAGAATAAAATTTTAAGAATGAAAAGTGACAACTGGATAATACTTAGATCACCTATTATTTTTGATAGAAACTCTCCAAGAATTGATGAACTCAAATTATCAACAAAAAACAACCTGCCAATAGAAGTTTTTCCAAACCTTGTTGTGAATATTAACTCCTCAGTTATAATTGCAAAGCAAATACATTATTTTTTGAGTAGAGAAATCAAAGGCATTGTACATGTTGGAAGTCAAGATTTAATCTTACATGATGAACTAATTTTTTCTCTTGTAAAAAAATTAAATTTGAAGAAACCAACATATAAATATGTTTATACCACCAATGATAAAAGATTTTTAGCATTATTTTCAAATAGAAATATAATCCCAAATCATTTAAAGTTTAGCTATGAGGACATAATGAAAGAAGTCACAAAAAATAATAAAAAAATGGATTAAATTTATGTTGTGGGAAGAGCATTTGAATTTAGAAAGGCTAGAAAATTAAAAAGGTGGTCAGCAATGGCTAAAACCTTTACAAGAATTGGTAAAGAAATTGTTTTGGCAGTTAAAGAAGGAGGTCCATCAATTGAAACTAACTCAAAACTCAGAGCAGTTGTACAAAACGCCAAGTCTGCAAATATGCCTAAGGAAAATATCGAAAGGGCAATTAAAAAAGCTTCAGAAAAATCATCAGAAAATTTCAAAGAAATAATATTTGAGGGATATGGTCCTAAGGGGATTGCAATAATTATTGAAACAGCTAGTGATAATAATAATAGAACGGTTGCAAATATTAGAAGCTATTTCAACAAATACAACGGAAGCTTGGGAAATGCTGGATCGGTAGAATTTATGTTTGAAAGAGTAACAAGTTTTAAAATAAAAACAAATATTGATGTTGAAGAGCTAGAATTAGATTTAATCGATTTCGGTGTTGAGGAAGTGGTAAAAGGGGAATCAAATGATTGTATTTTTTTGTACAGCACATTTGAAAATTATGGTATTTTACAAAAAGAATTAGAAAACAAAAACATACAAATTATCTCCTCTGAATTTGAAAGAATTCCCAAACAATACAAAGATCTTGATCAAAGTGATAAAGAAGAAGTTAATTTATTATTAGAAAAAATTGAAGAGGATGACGACGTACAAAATGTTTTTCATAACATGAAATAGTTTAGGAATACTCTTGAATTTTACCTTTAATACCTTGAAAAAACAATCTTAAATACTTCAAATCTTTATTTATGTTATTAGTTATATAAAAAGGTTCAGAAAACTTAGTTTCCCTGTCTTTGAAGTTTAATGTAACACTTATAATTGGTACATTAGCTTTTTTTGCAATATAATAAAAGCCAGTCTTCCACTTGTCTACTTTTTTTCTAGTTCCCTCTGGAGATATGCCTAGTCTAAATTGTTCTTTTTTATTAAAAATATCAGAAATTAAATCTACAGATTTAGCTTTACTATTCCGTTTTACTGGTTCTCCCCCCATATATTTCAAAAAAAGACCTAATGGAAATCTAAAAAGCTCTTCTTTTCCAATAAAATTTATCTCTTGATCAATAACTTTTCTAATGAGAATTGCAACAAAAAAATCAATCCAGTGAGTATGGGGTGCAACTATAAAAATACATTTCTTTGGAAAATTATAACTGCCAATAATTTTCCAATTAATTATTTTTAATAATAAAAATTTAGCTATCGTTCGCATCTATTATTTTTCTTGCAACAACCAAATCATCCATTACATCTATACTAACCGATTTGTAATTTGTTAAAATCATTTTAATTTTTTTACCTCTTTCTAAATATCTCAACTGTTCCAATTTTTCATTTTTTTCTCTAAGAGTTGGTTCAGAATTATAAAAATCCATCAGACTTGATAATCTAAAACCATAAACGCCCAAATGTTTAAAAAATCTGATTTTTTCTGCTTTTCTTTTTAAATAATTGGTGTTTAATCTATAAAAATCCAGTGCAAAATTGTTTTCGTCAACTAAAACCTTGACTTTGTTTGGGTTTTTTAAATCATTGTTATCAATAATTTGCATTGTTGAGGCTAAATCTATTTCTTTTTTCTTGTCTTCAAAAAAAACATTTATTATGTTTTTTAAACTTTTTTTATCAACAAATGGTTCATCACCTTGTACATTAATGATGATTTCAGCTTTAGTTTCAGTTGCAAATTCAGCAATTCTATCTGTACCGCACACATGATTTTTTTTACTAAAAAAAACACTACCACCTATATTTTTTATTAAAGTTTGTATCTCTTTAGAGTCTGTTACAACATATACCTCATCAAAAAGTTCTGATTCTAAAACTGATTGATGTGTTCTTTGAATGACTGGCATACCAGCTAAATCCAACAATAATTTTCCAGGTAATCTAGAAGCATTGTACCTGGCTGGAATCATAGCAACAACTCTCATTTTTTTTTGTTAAAAATACTGTTAAATTTTAATTAAAAACCAATTAAATAAAGCTTAATTTCTGCTCTAGTTACAGCTGTATATAACCATCTTAAATAATCCATATCAATCCCATCTTTTAAAAAAGGTTTTTCTATAAAAACAATTTTCCATTGTCCACCTTGTGATTTATGACATGTTATGCAATATGAAAACTTTACATTTAAGGCGTTAAAAAAAGGATTTTCTTTTGTTTTAACAAACTTTTTATAATTTGATTTAATGTTTGTGTAATCTTTTTGTATTTCCTGATACAATTTATTTGTTTGTTCGAATGTTAATGATGGTGTGTCAGAAGTTAAGCTATTCAAAATCAAAATTAAATCAAAAGTTTTAGCATCTGGATAATCAGTTAATTTAATTTTTACTTCAGCAAACTCAAAAGAATAAATTTCTTTAAAATTATAAATTTCCAGAATTTCAATTGTGTCACCATTTGCTAAAAAAGGTATATCATTGTCCAGCTTAGTCCAGAAATAATTATTCTTTGTTATCATCAATCTATCACCAACTGTTAGTTTATGATCATGTGATAAAATTGTTTTTCTTATTTGTTGGTTATACTGATTAGCTCTTTTATTTGACCTAACTATTATTATTGAATTATCAAGACCATATTCACTAAACGTTGACTCAATAGATTCCTGGATTTCAAAACCATCATTAAGTTTAATTATATCATCAAATTTTTTAAAACTAAAATTTAATTTATTATTTGAAATTGCATTCCTCAAAATGGTTGCATTTTGCAAAATTCCAGATTCTTTTGATTGTCTAACTACTTCTTTTAGTTCATATTCTAAAACTTCAAGGTTATGCTGTTCAAGAAAAAAATTTGAATTTAATGCTGGACTATTTTTTTGATTTACAGGGGGAAGTTGAGCATTATCACCAATAAAGATCAATTTGGATTGATTTTCAAAATTCACATATTCTAAAACATCTTTTATTAAGGAATTATTATTAAAAAGATCTTTTGAATTTGAGGAATCAGAAATCATTGAGGATTCATCAACAATAAATAATGTTCTATTTTTTTTATTTTTCTTCAAAACGGATTTAAATGCACCTGATTTTTCTACTTTAGAATAATAAATTAATCTGTGAATTGTTGATGCATTTTTTTTTGTATAGTTCGATAAAACTTTTGCTGCCCTTCCTGTAGGTGCGAGTAAACAATAATTTAAGTTTTTTAACATTAAATTTTTAATCAATACTTTTACAAGAGATGTTTTACCAGTCCCTGCATAACCTTTTAATAAAAAAACTTTACCATTTTTATCATCTGATAGGAACTCAGTTAATTTTCGAATACTTATAATTTGATCTTGGGTTGGAACAAAATCAAAACTATTTATTAACAAGTCGTAAAACTTTTTTGGGTTCATATATTGAAAAATTTTCCTTTTCTTTATAATGTTATTGAAAAAAAAAAAAATTGTAGTTTTGCTTAAATATAATTATTAAACAATGGAATTCATATCAAAATTTGTTACTAAATACATGAAAGTTGTTAAAGCTGTACTTTGGATACTTATTGTATTTTTTGCGTATAAAGTTTATGGTTCAATCAATGGACCTATCGAATTTAACAAAGTTAAAAATGAAAGGTATCTTAAAGTGATTGACAGGTTAAAGGACATTCGTAATGCCCAGATCGCTTACAAAAGCGTTAATGGGTTGTATTGTGATAATTTTGATAGTCTAGTTAAATTCGTTGACACTGCTCAATACACACTAATTCAAAAAAGAGATTCCAGTTTTTTAGAGTACGATAGAACATTCCGAATCGATATGCTTAGAGAAGTAATTGTAATTGATACTCTTGGCTTTGCATCAGTTAAAGATTCCTTGTTTGGAGAATCAGACAGATATAAAAACATGGCTCAAGTTCCAATTGACGGAGTTAATGAAAAATTTAAAATTAAATCTGATGTTATTGATAAAAACGGATACAACGTTCCTGTTTTTGAAGTAAGGGTATCAAAAGATATTGTACTTTTTGATCAAAACAAAGATTTACTTAAACAAGAAAAGGGTTTAATGTCAGTTGATGGTGTGAATGGTCCAGATATTGTTCTTGGGTCCATGACGGAAGTTAGTTCAAATGGGAATTGGCCAACTACTTACGATGCAATCGCCAGAAATTAAAAAAATAGAGCCTAGCAATTCACTTAAAATTAAAATTAGTCCGAATAATTTAACTTTGGTAGTTGTCAAACACCTATCAGGAAAAGTATTAAACTACTTCAATTATGACTTTGAAAAATCGATACCTGAGGAAGACCTTTCTATAAAATTAAAATCTGCTATTGAGGAATCCAATATTGATAGCAATAATATAATATCTGTAAAACTATATGTAAATAACAAACTTTCTTGTATCATCCCAGACAACCTATTTGATAAAAAATTAGGTTTAGAATATTTAAAATATAATTCGAAACTTTTAAAAAATGATACTAGCTCTCATGATACAATTGAAGAAATAGAAGCTGTCAATGTGTATTTACCTTATATAAACGTAAATAATTTCATTCTAGATAAATATGGTGCATTTGATTACTATCATTACTCAACTATTTTTATAAAAAAAATTCTCAAAATTAATAACAGGTCAAAAAAAACAAATTTATATTTAAATTTTGACAGAAATAGCTTTCAAATTTCGATAATAAAGACCCAAAAACTTATTTATTTCAATACTTTTAAATTTACCTCCCCTAACGATGCTCTTTATTTTATTCTTTACGTTATAAAACAAAACAAAATAAATACTAATAAATCAGAAATATTATGTTTTGGAAATATCATTGAAAATGATGAAAAACATAAACTTTTCTCTCAATTTTTTAATAATATCAAAATTAAAAGATTTGAAAAAGAAAATATTGAAAATATTGAGATCAAAAAAGAAGATGTTGATTTTCTAATAGTATGAGATTTATATCTGGATTACATAAGGGTAGAAAAATAAACCTACCTAAAAATTTAAATATTAGACCAACAACTGATTTAAGTAAAGAATCTCTTTTTAATATATTAAATAATACTTTTGATTTTTCTAATATTTCTTTTTTGGATTTATTTTCAGGATCTGGGAGTATAAGTTTTGAGTTTGCATCCAGAGGATGTAAAAAAATAACATCAGTTGATATAAATCATAATGCCACTAAATTTATAAAATCTATTTCTAATCAATTAGAACTTGGGATAAATTGTATTAAGTCTGATACGATCCGATTTATAAATAATTCTGAGAAAAATTTCGATATAATTTTTGCTGACCCACCATACAATTATAATATCGAAATGTATGAAGAATTAATTGTTAATTTATTTAAAAATAATATCCTCAAAAATAATGGAATGATAGTTATTGAACATTCAAAAAAAAATACGTTGGTGAGTATAATAAATTATAAAGAAACTAGAGAATATGGAGGATGTTGCTTTAGCTTTTTTTATATTTAATAATATGTAATCCAGTGTTTTAAATAATTTAATATAAACCTTTGGTTTAAATATTTAAAAAAACATTAATTACCTTGTGATCTGATATTTTATCACTATAAATTTGAAAATTATTTGACAAAATTGAAGGGGAAACAAAAATATAATCAATTCTAAAAGGCATTAAATCAAACCAATATGTAGAGCCAAAACCATTACCAGAAATAGTAAAGGTGTCGTTTAACTTTTCGTTAATTTGCTTGTACACAAACGAATGTTCTGTATTATTCATATCAATAGCCAAGACAACTTTAAATGGAGATTTTTTTATGTGATTTAATAATACATCTGATTGATCTTTTTGAAACTTATAAGTGTTTTTATACTTTTTAATTATGTGTAAAATAGATTTTTGATTGAATTCTTTATTCAAATCAAATTTAAAAGACTCGAAATGAGCATTATAAACTCTAATTGTATCTCCACTAAACAAAATATCAGCATAAATTGCATTAAAGTTTGAGTTTTCAAAACCCACAATTCCTTTATCTACGATCTGATTATTAGAAAATATAGATTTTCCAGTATTTTGATTTGAAAGAAAAATATGTTGGTACTTAAATTCTTTAAACAAATATTCATAATTTTTATGATATTCTTGAATTGCCAATAAATCAGGCATGTTGTTTTTAAAAAAATCCTCCGTTTTCTCTGTTAAATTATCATCATCAATCCAGTTGTAATGATTAAAAAGTCTTGCATTAAAACTCATAAAATTTAATCCTTTTCTCTCAAAAGACTGATTATTTAAATTGTAAACCGACAGAGAGTTATAAAAAACCAATAAAAGTATAATTAAAGACAAAAAAAGTCGTAAATCAAGTTTCAAAAGCCAGTAGATTAGAAAAAATATATTAACTATATAAAAAACCGGAAATAGAAGAGTTAAAAATGAAATTGATGAAAAATCTGGATTATATATGTGATATAACGAAATACAAATCCCAATCAAAAAGGAATTACATAAGTTTATTGTAAACAAAAGATTCACGTAAAATGAAGCGATTGTGAATTTTTTCAATTTTCACCTGCTTTAAAAAGTGTTTCTTTTTCACTTTTTGTTAAACTATCGTATCCGGATTTACTTATTTTGTCTAAAATGGAATCGATTTTCTCTTGATCAACCCTGTTTTCTGATTTTTTGTATTTTTTTCTATTGTATACCTTCCTAACTTTAGGTTTGGTTTTGAAGAAATTATTTATGTAATTAATAAATTTTATTAACCAATTCCCAGTTTCTTTTCCTTTATTTAACTGAGAATTATAATAATATCCCCAAAAAGCTCCGCCAAGATGAGCCAAATGACCTCCAGCATTACTAATAGGAATTTGAATAATATCCATAATTATAAAAAAAGAGGCTAAGTAAATCACTTTCACATCAAAAAATATAAGCCTAAATGAATAATTTGGATTGTAGGAGGCCAAGAAGACAAACATTGCCATTGCTCCTGCAGATGCACCAATCATTGGTGGCTGTAATCCACTAAAAACTGGAAATATATTGTAACTTAAAAGATAAGTTACAGATCCAAATAAGATTCCTATAAAGAAAATTTTTAAAAAACTTTGCTTTCCGAATAGATCTAAAACTATTCTTCCAGAAAAATATAAAATTATCATGTTTCCAAGCAGATGCCATAAATCAGCATGAAAAAAACCGTAAGTAAAAAGAGACCAAGGCTTAAAAATTAAGTCAGTCAGAGATGGTGAAACCTGAAAAAAATCAATAATGAAAAATGTCTTTATGTTAAAGAGAAATAAAATAGTTTTTAATATATAAGGAAAGGCAAAACAAATAATCATCCAAACAATAATTTTCCCTAGTATATCAAGATTTTCGTATTTATATTTTAAGTTACTTACTAATTCCATCTTTTGTTATTAAACTGATTTTTTTTCCAGTAATAAACCATAATAAAACCTACAATTGCACCTCCCACATGAGCAAAGTGAGCGATGGGTCCCATTGAAAAGGAGGAAAATCCAAAAAAAAGATCCATTAAAATTAATCCTGGAACCAAAAATTTCGCTTTTATTGGAATTGGAGGGAATAAAAGCATTAACTCAGAATTTGGAAATGAATATGCAAATGCCACTAAGATACCATAAATTGCACCTGAAGCTCCTACCATCGAAGAATTATATGCTCTATACCCAGAAGCAAGACTCTCCTGATCTATAAATTGAAGGATTGAAGAATTGTAGGATCCGGTAGTAAACATTTTATTAATGTCCAAACTGGATACACCATTTGCCTCTAAAACCGAAAATAATGATTGTATTTCCAAATGATACACTAACAACTGTAATCCTGCAGCCCCGAAGCCAGATGAAAAATAAAAAAACAAAAACTTATTGCGACCCCACATTTGTTCCAAAGGAGACCCAAACATCCATAAACCAAACATGTTAAACAAAATATGGTAGAAATTTCCATGCATAAATAAGTGTGTAACTAACTGGGTTACAAAGAACTTTTCATTATTAAAGTAGTGTAAAGCCAAAAGATCATTACTGACTACACCCAAGAATTGTGATCCTATAAAAAATAGAATATTTATAATAAGCAATTGTTTAATAGTTTCAGGAATTGCTCTCATTTAAAAATTTTTTTATCAATTGAATCAACTGAGATAACTTTAAAAATTAATTTATTCAAAGGAGAAACATTTGGGTCTTTACATGCAAATAAATCATTAACCAATGCCTCTTGTTCTTTTTGTTCTAATTTGATTCCTTTTTTGACGCATGAGGATATTGAAAATATTTTTGCCATGTAATCATTAGCACTCAGACTAGTTTTTTTTACATCAGAACTTTGATTTTCTATCAGGTTTAGAAAAATATCAAAAATTTCATTTTCTTTAAAAATAGGATTAAATGCAGATAAAACAACATTATTGCTATCAAATTTTTTAAATTTGAAACCTAAATGAATTAGTGGTTTTTTTAAGGTTTTTAAGATCATGATTTCACTTTTATTAAAATCAAGTTTAAATGGAAAAATTAAATTTTGTGAGGAGTTTTTGTTCTGTGAAAAGAATTTTAAAAACTTTTCATACAAAACTCTCTGATGCGCTCTTTTCTGATCAATAATTACAATTCCCGAACTGTTTTTTGAAATAATGTATGAGTTGTTTAATTGAAATGCAGGAAAAAAAACATACTTATCATAATCATGAAAAATAGTTTTCAATGATGATTCCTTTTTTAAAATTTCAACATTTGTAAAAGACTCATCTGTTTTTAATTGATCTGACAATTCAAACGGATTATATGATCTGTTGTATTCAATTTTTGGCAAACTAACACTCTTGTCTTTATAATTATAAGGAGTATTTAGATTAATGCTATTTTCAAAATCAATGGTAGGAGAAATATTAAACTGCCCTAAACTGTGCTTTATTGATGACTTTAAAATAGCATATATTGATTGATCATTATCAAACTTAATCTCTGTCTTATTTGGATGAATATTTACGTCAATGGAATCTGTTGGAACTTGGAAACATAAAAAAAAGGAAGGATAGTGTGTATCGTCAATTAATCCATCATATGCTGACTTTACAGCATGACTTAAATGAGAATTCTTTATAAATCTTCGGTTAACAAAAAAAAACTGTGAGCCCCTAGTTTTTCGAGAAAATTTTGGTTTAATAACAAATCCTTTTATTTTAGCTAGTTCAGTAGACTCTTTAATTGGAACCAACTTTTCATCAATGGATTTACCAAAAATCCTTATTATTCTTTCTCTGAAAATCGAACTTTTTAGATTAAAAATCTCATTACCGTTGTGAAAAAAGATAAAATTAATTTTATTGTTTATTAAAGCAACTCGGTGAAACTCATCAATAATATGTTTCAACTCAACATTATTTGATTTAAGAAAATTTCTTCTTGCAGGTACATTGTAAAATAAATTTTTTACAATAACTGACGTACCCTTCTTGCAAACTACTTCTTTATTACTAATAATTTTTCCGCATTTAACTTGTATTTCACAACCGATATCTCTTTGTTCTGTTTGATTTGATTTGATTTTTAAATGACAAATAGATGCAATACTTGATAATGCCTCTCCTCTAAAACCCATAGATTTTAAATTAAAAAGGTCAACAGAATTTTGAATTTTCGATGTTGAATGTCTGAGAATACACATATTCAGATCGTTTTTGTTCATTCCAATTCCATCATCTAATACTTGAATTAGTGTTTTTCCGGCATCTTTAATGATTAGTTTAATAATTTTAGCGCCACAGTCAACAGAGTTTTCTAAAAGCTCTTTAACAACCGATGAAGGTCTTTGTATAACTTCTCCTGCTGCAATTTGGTTGGCAACATTGGGTGGTAACAATTTAATGATACTACTCATGAAAACTAAATAAAAATAGATAAATCAAAATCTATAATAAATAAAAAAATTAAAATCAGCACTATGGCAATTAGAACTATGCTTTTAGAAAAATGCCTATTTGCTCTGTTTCTTTGTAATATCCTGTCTTCTCTCCATTTTGAAGATAAATCAGCAGCATTTCTTTTATTTCTATGCTTTGTGTAAACTGAGTCAAATTGATAAATGGCTTCATTAGAATTATCTTTATAATAACGCGGATTATAGTTAAAACGCTTGTTCCTCGACAATTTGAAAAAGTTAACTTTCATTTGAATTCATTTTTAATCAAATGTACAAAAATGAGTCTATAAATTATATGTTAACATAGAAGAGGAATCATTATCTTTACAAAGATGAAAAATCAGGAAATCAATTACTTAAAAAATTTAATTTCAGGAAAAAAAAATATTTCAATAATCCCACATACAAATCCTGACGGAGATGCAATTGGAAGTGCACTAGCCTTAATGCATTCACTTTCTAAGCTCGGTCATTTTGTGAGTGTAATTAGCCCTAATATTGCTCCAAATTTTTTAAAATGGACACCTGGATTTGATAAAATTTTGTTTCATGACACTAACAAGGATTTCTGTGAAAATTTAATTCAAAATTCTGAACTTATTTTCACATTGGATTTTAATGACTTGTCAAGAGTTCAAGAAATGAACGAATCTATATTAGCTTCGAAAGCCAAAATTATTTTAATTGACCATCATCAAAACCCAAAAAATTATGCAGATCTATTATTCTGTGATACCAAAAAAGGTTCTACTTGCGAACTGTTATATGAGATTTTAAATAAAATTGGTCTTGAAAAAAATATAGACTCAAATATTGCGACATGTTTGTACCTAGGAATGATGACAGATACTGGCTCATTTCAATACCCAAATGTCACTTTTAGAACACATGAAATAGTTTCTCATTTAATTAAAAAAAATATAAATACAGGACAGATCAATAATAACGTTTACAACAATTCATCAATAAGTAGACTCAAAACACTTGGTTGTGCTCTAGAATCGTTAACAATTCTTAATGAAAACAAAACAGTTTTTATGTATTTGAAAAAGGATGATCTACAAAGATTTAATTTTCAAAAGGGAGACTCAGAGGGTATTGTAAATTATGGTTTAAATCTAAAAAACATCATACTTAGTGTGATTTTTATCGAGGATTTAAATACGGAAAATAATATTAAAATTTCTTTTAGATCCAAAGGAAATTTTTCTTGTAATGAATTTGCAAAACAACATTTTAACGGAGGAGGCCACATCAATGCAGCCGGAGCAAAAGAAAATGATTCACTAGATAACACAATTAAAAAATTTAAAAAAATAATATCAAACTATAATACTAAAGAAAAATGAAACAATATTTAAATCTAATCAACATAATTTTATTAACTCTAATAATTTCTTGTGGAAGTTCTCAATCTGATCTTAACAACGGATTATATGCTGAAATTAATACAAACAAAGGAGATATATTAGTAAGTCTTACGTTTCAAGAAACCCCTGTTACAGTTGCTAATTTTGTATCTCTAGTTGAAGGAAAAAATAAAAATGTAAGCTCTGAATATAAAAAAAAGAGATATTATGATGGATTAAAATTCCATCGTGTTATTGAAAATTTTATGATTCAGGGAGGAGACCCACTCGGAACTGGTCAGGGAGGTCCTGGTTATAAATTTAAAGATGAATTTAATGAAAGCTTAAAACACGATGGTCCAGGTGTTCTGTCAATGGCCAACGCAGGACCAAATACAAATGGAAGTCAATTTTTTATTACACATAAAGAGACTCCATGGCTAGATGGCGTACATTCAGTTTTTGGAAAAGTAATTGATGGTCAAAATATAATTGATTTGATTGAACAGAATGACACAATTAATAAGGTTTCTATTATACGTATTGGAAGAAAAGCAAGATCATTTAAAGCTGCAAAAATTTTTTCAAATCATTTTGAGGAAGAAAAAATTAAAAAAGAAAGAAAAACTGCTCTTTTAGAAAAAACAAAAATTGAAAAAAAATTAGAACATGAATCAAAAAAAGAGTTTGCAGTAAAAACTAATTCTGGATTAGAATATTTCAAAACGTTAGATAGTAATGGGCAAAATGTTGATCCAAATAAAACCGTAATGGTGCATTATGCAGTGTATTTTGAAGATGGCAGTTTACTTGACACAAGTGTACTTGAAATTGCAGAAAAATACGATGCAGTAAATCAACAAAAAAAGGCAGCAAACGGTTATGTACCCCTACCCTCAAAAGTTGGACCCCAAGATGCGCTTATACCTGGATTCAAGGAAGGGATAAAACTACTAAATGTTGGTGATAAGGCCATTTTATACCTTCCTTATTATCTTGCATATGGTGAAACAGGCAGGGGAAATGCAATACCACCAAAATCAAACTTGATTTTTGAAGTTGAAATTGTTGAATTAAAATAGAAAAGATATTTTTTTGAAAATGATTTCTTTTCTAAAAAAAAATTTTCTTGTATTTTTTTTTTTTATTTTAATAATTGAATTATTTAAAATTAACAATACACTAATTAATGATTTTTATTACCCACATATTTATAAAAATGTTTCAAATATTTTATTTTTCTTATTTGGAAACATCCCATTTTCAGTCGGTGATATTATTTATATTATTATTCCTTTATATATCATAATTAAATTAAAGAACAGCTACACAAGAAGGAGAAACTTTGTATTTATAATTAAAACTTTTGCCATAATATATATATTTTTTCAACTTAATTGGGGTTTGAATTATCACAATAACAATGTTATTAATAAACTTTATGTAATTGAAAAATATGATTTTAATCAACTGGTTAAAGTAACTAATCTTTTTGTCGAAAAAACTAACATAATTCACAATAAATTATCAAAATCAGACACAATAGCTGCTGATCTCAATTATAATTATGAATTAGTTTTTAATGAATCCATTAAAGCTGTTAATAATTTGGATTTTGATAACAAAATTTATTTACCCAAACAAATCAAAATTAAGAGATCATTGTTTAGCACACCATTATCCTACATTGGGTTTTCTGGCTACATAAACCCTTTTACGCTCGAAGCTCAAATTAATAATAATGTTCCAGAATTATTTATGCCAGTAACAACTAGTCATGAAATTTCACATTTAAAAGGATATGCAAAAGAAAATGAGGCCAATTTTATAGGCATATTAGCATCAGTAAATTCAAAAAATTTATTTCTGTCCTACAGTGGAAATATTCAGGCTCTTAGGTACCTTCTTGTTGAAGTTCGAAAACAAGATAAGAAAGAATCACAAAAAATTATACAGAAAATCAATAAAGGCGTTTTAAAAAACATAAGCAATGCTGAAAAAAAAATTAATAAATATTCGAATCCGTTCGAGCCATATATAAAAGAGATTTACGGATTTTATTTAAAAGCAAATAACCAAAAAGATGGAATAAAATCTTATAACCAAGTAGTAAGGTTATTAGTAGGATATTACTCTAATCAATAATTTTTGGTGATCCTTTGGTTTCTAGCACCTCAACCTTATTTTCTACATTTTGAATAAATTTTAAAATTCTATTTTTTATTCTTTCCCACTGTTTTTTTGCAATTTCAAAACTGTCCATTTGAGTTTTTGTTGGCCCATATGAATTCCCAGAAAATCCTCTCAACGCAATTGAAATTCGGCTGGAAATTGTTGGATTATCCTTTTCCATAACATCTTTTTTTGACTTGTTTCCATAAATTTCAGCATCAATAAAATTCATCTCAGTATCTAATGAAGCAATATCCGAAATCAATTCAGAGTTAATTTCATCAATATACCTATAGGCTTGTTCAAATTTTTGCATCTTTTTCTTTGCATTAGAATATTTTTCAAGAGAATACACATAGTCTTTATCAAATTCAATAAAATCAGAAATAAAATTTTCAAAATTCTCAGAGATAGGGTTATCCAATACATTTTTTCTTATCCTTTTAACTTTAAACATTTTTTCATTCGAAACCAATTTGTATGAACCTTGACTAAACTCCATTAATCTGACTTTATATGTTCCAGGATTCACAGGAATTGTTCTTGGATAATTGAAACCTGAGTTTGATTTTATAGATGATAATATTGGTCTTGTCAATGACCAGGAAACCCTATTGATTCCTTTTTTTGTGGTTCCATTAATTCTATCAACAATTAACCCATTTTTATCTATAATTTCTAATATTATTTTTGAAGGTTTTTCATTGACTTCTTTATCTAAATTAGCCCATCCTGGGAAAGGAATATCTAAATTGTCTTTATTTAACTTGGCTTCTCTTTTTTTTCTTTTAGATTTTAAGGTTTCATAAGAATTAGGCAAATTATATGTAAAAGTTGCACCATAGGGTGGGTTCTTTGATCTGAAATAAGTAGAACCTTGGCTGGAAGAGCCAGATCTTACGGGGTTATACTGAAGAGCTTCTCTAGTATCAAATAATATAAATTCTTTACTTTTTTCAGAATCTATGTTTCTGAGAGGAGAATAATCATCTAGGACATAAAAGCTTCTCCCAAATGTAGCTAATATTAAATCATTTTCTCTTTTCTGAATTGCTAAGTCTCTAATTGAAATCGTAGGCAAACCATTAGAAAATTTAATCCATTTTTCACCTTGATTATTAGAAAAATACAAACCATATTCGGTAGCTAAAAAAAGCAAATTTGGATCGATATGATCCTGAACAATTCTCCAAACCAAGGTTTCTTTTGGTAATCCATTTGTAATGGATTTCCAGGTCTTACCACCATTTACGCTCTTATATAAATAAGGACTGTAATCTCCAAACTTATGATTATCCAAAGCTAAGTAAACAGTATTTAAATTATGTAGATCAGCCTTAATATCATTCACAAATGATGTTTTGGGTAAATTAGGCAGCTTATCCACTGTCATTGAAAACCATTGTCCACCATTATCTTTTGTGTAATGGATAAGACCATCATCAGTTCCAACATAGATATGATTTTCATCAATTGGTGACTCCGAGAGTGATGTTATAGTATTATATGTTGACATAGCGTATACATCCCATGCAGAATCCCAACTTTGATTTCTTCCCATTATCGGAAGTGTTAATCTTTCTTGATTGAGAGTCAAGTCTTTTGAAATAGGAGTCCAGCTATCACCCCTATCATCAGACCTCCAAACTCTTTGTGATCCAAAATATAAACGTTTTGGATCATGAGTACTAACTAAAATTGGTGAATCCCAGTTAAATCTTTCATATTCTTCATCTAGGTCAGAGTGAGGCTTAATATATACCTGTTCTCCAGTTGTTCTATCAATTCTGTGAAGATTTCCCTGCTGAGACTGTGCGTAAACAATATCTGGGTTGCCATGTTCAGTGGCTGGCTGGTGCCCATCACCTCCTAGTAAAACAAACCAATCAGAATTTGTAATTCCTTGTGATTTAAATGTTCTACTGGGCCCTCCTTGAGTATTATTATCCTGGGTTCCTCCATAAATATTATAAAAAGGATAAGAATCGTCCACAGCAAGTTTATAAAATTGCGTAAGAGGTAGATTATTGACAAACTTCCAACTTTTAGTATCATCAAAGGATTCATAAATTCCACCGTCTGTTCCAACTAATAAATAGTTGGGGTCATTTTTCTTAAATGTCATTGAATGATTATCAGAATGTTTATTTCCTTCACTCATCCTGTAGAATGTTTTTCCTCCATCATCAGAAACTTGAACCCTTACATCCATCAAATATATTTTATCTAAAACGTGTGGAGAAGCAACTAATTCTTGATAATAATGTGGTCCAGTTGCACCGGAAACAGTATTTGACATTTTTTTCCAACTCTCTCCTCCGTTATTAGATCTATATACAGCACCTTTTCTTCTGTCTAGTTCAATCGCGGCATATAGAATATCTGGGTTAATCTCAGAAATTGCCAATCCAATTTTTCCTAAATTACTACTAGGCAAGCCAGTTTTTAATTGTCTCCAATTATTTCCACCATCCACACTTTTAAAAATTTTTGTTCCAGGTCCTCCGCCCATATAAGCTGCAACATTTCTATGTCTTTGCCAAGAAGCTGCATACATAATATTTTCATTTCTTGGATCAACAACAACGTCAGTGACACCAGTCCATTCATTTACTTCTAAAACTAATTTCCAGCTTTTTCCACCATCTATTGATTTGTACAAACCTCTTTCTCCTCCAGAAGACCATAATGGACCCTGAGATGCAACAAAAATTATATTTGAATTGGATTTATTAATAATGATTTTAGAAATATGTTCTGATTTTTTTAAACCCTTATTTTCCCACGTTTCACCACCATTATAAGAAACATAAACTCCTTTTCCTATTCCTACGTGCCTTCCACCGACATTTTCTCCGGTTCCTAGCCAAATTGTATTATTATTTGAAGGATCAATAGTAATACAACCTGTTGAATAAAAAGGAAGACTGTCCGCCAATGGCTTCCATGTTGTTCCTGAATTACTTGTCTTCCAAACTCCTCCAGAACCAACAGCTACATACCATTCATTTTCGTTTGAGGGATTTATAGCAATATCAGCGATTCTTCCTGACATAAATGCAGGACCAACACTCCTAAATTTTAAACCAGAATAAATTGATGATTCATCTATTTTATCGATCTTATTTTTTTGTGAATAATTTATTGAAATTAAAAATATTGAAATTACAAATAGGAATTTTCTATGTATTGGTATCATTGTATTTAAATTTTAGAACTCGTTTAAATATAATTAATATTAACCAATTTTTAAATTTAAATTTATGTCGTGAAAAAGAAACGAGTGATTTTCAAAAATGTAAATGTCTTAGATATAGGAAGTAAAGGATTATCTATATGTAAAACGAAAGAGGATGTTATAGTTATGGTTAAAAATGGAGTTCCTGGCGATATCGTAGATATTGAAACTTATAAAAAAAGAAAAAATTATTTTCTTGGAAATATCATTAAATACCATTCTTTTTCTAAAAGCAGAACGAATCCAAAATGTTCTCATTTTGGGTTATGCGGTGGTTGTGGTTGGCAAAATATGTTATATGAGTCCCAAACAAAATACAAAGAATTAAAAATTAAACATTTATTTAAAAACATATTTAATATTGATAAAATTAACCCAATTGTAAATTGTGATGAAAACTTTTACTACAGAAATAAACTGGAATTTTCTTTCACAGATAATAGATGGTTAACAGAAAATGAAATCAAAAGTGGAGAAAATAAAATAGACCGTTTGGGTATAGGATTTCATTTAAGTGGAAAATGGAATAAAGTAATTGATATTGAAAAATGTTATTTACAAAACGACCTTTCGAATAAAATAAGATTATCATTAAAAAAATTCTCCAAGACAAACAATATCACTTTTTATAACTCAAAATTTAATAATGGACTTTTGAGAAGTTTAATGATAAGAAATAGCAGCTTAAATGAGTTTATGGTTGTTTTGCAATTTTGTGAAAATAAATTTGAAGAAATAAATAGAGTCATGACTCACTTAAAACTATCGTTTAAAGAAATCACATCACTTCAATATATCATTAATAACAAAAAAAATGATAGTATTTATGATCAAAAAATTCATTTATTTAATGGAAAAGAATACATAAATGAAAAAATAAAAAACTTGAATTTTAAAATTTATCCAAAATCTTTTTTTCAAACTAATATCAAACAAACTGTTGTGCTCTACGAAATTGTAAAGAAACTTTGTGATTTTAAAGGGAAAGAAATAGTATATGACCTATACAGTGGACTGGGTACCATATCTCAATTTATTTCCAGTAAAGTAAAAAAAGTAATTGGTATAGAAAGTATATATGATGCAGTAGAATCAGCAAAAAAAAGTGCAATTGAGAACTGTATTGATAATACTGAATTTGTGGTTGGTGATATGAAAAACATTTTTAACGAAAAATTTATTCAAAAGTATGGAAAAGCTGATCTAATAATTACTGATCCTCCGAGAGACGGAATGCATAAAAATGTTATAAATGAATTATTAAAATTAGAAACTCCTAGAATAATTTATATAAGTTGTAATCCATCAACTCAACATAGAGATCTTGAGATGTTAAATTGTAAATATAAAATCCTATCTGTTCAGCCAGTTGACATGTTTCCTCACACAAATCATGTAGAAAATATTGTACTTTTGAAATTACGAGATCAATAAACTTCATTTGAAAAAAAATTTTTTATTAGTATTTATTTTGTTTTTATCCTCTTGTGAGCCTGATGATATATGTTTATCTACAATTGCTGACACACCAAAAATGATTATTGTTTTTTACGACCACTCGAGTGGACAAAAGAAAGAGGTGCAAAATCTTCAAATTAAAGGATCAGAAAATTCTAATGTTTACTTTGAAAAAACAACTGATTCAATTGCCCTTCCTCTAAAAAATTTGGAAAAAATTACTGGTTACTCACTAACAAATAATTATTCTGATAATTTTAATCAGTTATTAAATACTGATGACATCTTAATTAATTATGAATATAATTATGTGTTTGTTAATAGAGCATGTGGTTATGTTTCAAATTATAATTTAAAACAAATTGTAGTTGAAAATGATAATTTAAATTGGATAATTAGATCCGAAATTATAAATACGGAAGTATTCGATGAAAAAAACATTCATGTTAAAATATATCATTAGTACAATATTTTTTATTTTTTTTAATACTTTTCACTATTCACAAATAGAGTTAAGTGACTCAACTGATGTTAAATCGATTTACGGTCTTAAAATCGGAATAGATCTTAGTAAACAGATACGAATGCTTACTGAAAGTAACTACAAAGGATTAGTTATAAATACTGATTACAAATTATTTGATAAATTTTTCATCGCATCTGAGTTTGGACAAGAAAAAAAATATACAAAAAATGAAATATTAGACTTTGAAACTAAGGGATCCTTTTTTAAAATCGGAGGAAACTATAATCTATATAAAAATCGCCCTGGTCTTAACAACGAAATTTATATTGGATTCAGATTTGGAATAGGAAAGTTTAATCACAAACTTAATTCCTTCAAAATATATAATTTAGACAATTACTGGGACCAAAAAACAATTAATAACATAACGGAGTTTAAAAATTTAACTGCTAACTGGTTTGAGCTTGTTTTAGGTTTTAATGCGGAAATAAAAAGAAATGTATTTATGGGTTTAAGTTTGAGGTTAAATAGACTATTAAAAAATACTAAACCTGAGAACTTCAACAACCTTTACATTCCTGGTTTTAATAAAGTCACAGAGAACAATAATTTTGGGGTGGGTATAACATATTCGATCAATTATCAAATTCCATTTTTTAAAAAAAATAATTAAAAACTATTTTTTTCCACTATAAATTTCATAATTAACAAGTCTACTTTCTAATTTACCATTATACAACTTAATTTTTTTTGATGTTTTTAAACCAACATGCTTTAACGATTCTAAATTTGAGATAATAAACCAAGCATTAGACCCTGTGTATTTATTTTTCAAGGTATCTCCAATTTTTTTATAAAAATCTTCAATTTTTATCGGAAGACGCTCTCCATAAGGGGGGTTAAATATTATATGCAAATTACTGTCAGTTCTTTTTTCACTTTTAAAAAAGTCATTTTTTGAAACTTTAATCAAATCATCCATTCCTGCATTTTCAATATTTTGAATACATTTTGAAATTGCAGAAGGTGATTTATCGAAACCTGATATTTTATAATTAAATGTTTTTATTTTTTTAGAAACAGATCTCAAAATTATGGTAAATAATTCCGAGTCAAAATCATTCCAGTTTTTAAAAGAAAAATTTGGTCTATTGAAATTTACGGGATAATTAGTTGCTATCATTGCAGCCTCAACAAGTAGAGTTCCACTACCACACATTGGATCCAATAAGTCGCAATGCATATCCCACTTACTTAATAGTATTAAGCCAGCTGCTAAGACCTCATTTATTGGAGCAATGTTAGTTAGATATCTATAACCTCTTTGATTTAGAGGTTTACCTGATGAATCAAGAGAAACAGTGCATTTATTTTTTCTTATGTGAACATTTATTTTAATATCAGGTTCAATAGAGTTGACATTGGGTCTTTTTTTAAATATTTTTCTAAATCGATCAACAATTCCATCCTTTGCTCGCTGTGAAACGTATAATGAATGAGAAAAAAGATCTGTTACTAAAACTGATTCAATAGAAAAAGTTTTTTCTAGTGTTAAAAAATCTTCCCAATGAAAATTATAAAAGCATTTGTATAATTCCTTTTCATTATTTATTTCAAAAACAACAATAGGTTTTAATATTCTAATAGCTGTTCTTAAAGATACATTGCATTTGTAAAGGAAACCTAAATCTCCAAAAAAACTAACATTTCTAACGCCAATTTTAATATTTTTTGCACCTAATTTTAACAACTCATCAGCAAGAATATTTTCTAGGCCAAAAAATGTTTTAGCAATCATGCGAAAATCAGAACTACCCATCATAATTTTGATCAAAAATACTTTATTTTTGATCTTAAGTGAGTAAAAAATATAAAATAGATTACAATAATTGGTTTAATTCTAAATATTATCATATTCTTTATGAAAAGAGGGATAATAAAGAAGCCAAAAAATTCATACAAACAATAATTAAGTACTTAAACATTAAAAAAGGTAAAAAAGTTTTAGATGCTGCTTGCGGTAAAGGAAGACATTCAATTGAAATAGAAAAGTTGGGTTATAATGTTTTGGGTATAGATTTATCCAAAAACAGTATTGAATTAGCAAAAAAACATGAAAATGAAAACCTAAAATTTAAAATTCATGATATTTCAATTCCACTAAATGAAAGTTTTGATATAGTTTTTAACCTTTTTACAAGTTTTGGATATTACAACAAAGATAAAGACATAGAAATCTTAAAAACTATTGAAAAAAATCTTGATGATAATGGTACTGCTATTATTGACTTTTTCAACATTAAAAAAGTTGAAAAAGAGCTAGTTAAAAATGAAATTATTAAAAAGAATAATTTAAAGTTCAATATAGAAAGAAAAATAAGTAAAAATTATGTTTTAAAAAATATTACAGTTGAGGACAATGGTATGAAATCTAAATTTTATGAAAAAGTAAACGCATTAAATTATAATGATTTCAACAAATATTTAGTTAAAACAAATTTATATATCTACAAAACATTCGGAGATTATAGTCTTAATCCATTCGATAAATACAGTTCACCACGGCTAATATTGATTTTAAAAAAAAAATCCCAGTCAAATAAATGACTGGGATTTAAAGAAGGCGGCGACATACTCTCCCACCAATTGGCAGTACCATCTGCGCTATTGGGCTTAACTACTCTGTTCGAAATGGGAAGAGGTGAGCCCCAATGCAATAACCACCCTAAAGTTTCTCATAAAATGAGTTGTTATAAAGTTTATAACACAATAAGTTAACACATCAAAATATTTAATTTATTAAAAGTAAAAAAACAAGTTTAAGAAAAAGTGCACGATAGGCCTACGGGTAATTAGTATCACTCGGCTATGACATTACTGCCTTTACACCTGTGACCTATCAACGTAGTCGTCTCCTA
>MDTC01138933.1_pt1 | contig 33992 bp, 25 predicted proteins | sample 811181 | NCBI WGS metagenome assembly MDTC01 (sample SAMN05326644, study PRJNA326480) | marine metagenome | isolation source: seawater | place: Pacific Ocean: North | collected 2011
GGCTGATTTGCTTCGTACGCTTTGCAACATATGCCTCGACAAACTCACCACCCTGAGCCTTCGGCTCTTCCCTCCTCTCAAACCTTTCGAGAGGAGGGACCATTTTCCCGAGATACACGACATTATCGGTCGGACACAAGGCCCGACCCTACTGAGATCAAACGATATATCCGAAGATTTGATGATACATGGGACAAACCATATATCCGGAGTTTTGGCGACACATGGGGCAAACCATGTACACGGGAGATTCTTGAAATCTGCTTTGTCGGACGTTGTGTGGTTTTGGGGGCGGGTCTTTAGACCTGCCCAATTCCAATCGATGCGAAGCCGAAGGCATCGCGTACGTTATCCATAGGCCCAGGTTTTAACCTGGGTGCACAGCCATTCGTATCCCAATGTCCGTACATATATGATTTGATTCGTATCCTTTGAGCGTGTTCTCCCAACGAACGTTTCTGGAGAGCGGGAACATGGCTTGAATGATTGGGTGGAGGGATTCGTTTGGTTGGTACCACCGGGTTAAAACCCGGTGCTATAGAAAAGGTACGCTCGCCTCAAGGGCTTCGCATTGATCTGAATGCGGTGGGACTCAAAGTCCCACCTCAACACATCACATTGTGTTTGGTTGCACACAAGGCCGACCTACTGACATTCTACCGATATACACGTATTTTTCGTTTGTATCGCGATATCTCGTTTGATATGTATCGCTCCCCTTGCCAACGAAGTTGCGCAGGGGGAAATGGCGGGAAAAGTCCGTCTGATGGGGGGTCTTTCATCGCTGCCCTTGTCGACCAAAGCAAAGGGCAGGTCTTACAGGGGGAGTTGGACGATCGTTCGCTCGGACTGAGGGGGTTCTTCTCACATGCACAAAACCTAAAGTCACGTATATATCGTTTGATTGGCCCCCCTTCCTCTTCCAGAGGATGGAGAGGAAGGGGGAAGGCCGGAGGCTAGGGGGATGGAGAGGTTTGTCGAAGGGGTGGTTGCAAAGTGAATGAAGCAAATGACAACCGCATATATTGCCCGAGCAGTCGAGCGTTAAGAGGATGTCGCTTGCGACATACGTATTGCAAGAGAGGGATTATGCCGTGTGTTCGGGTGCACTTTGCGAAGACACAAGTGCAACTGCCCCTGGATCAAATAGGGGAAGTCACGAAGGCTCAGGGGGATGGAATTACTGAATGCTAGCGAGGAGGGTACGTGCGCGTCTGTAGAGTTTGTCATGGGGGGGGACGAGGCGGATCACTTTTTGAAGATATCGTCGGGCAATGCGTGGTTGTTTTGTGTTGGCTTTACCCTGCGCAAAGTATTTTTTGGCTTGATTACGGAGCTCTTTGAGTTTGCTACGGATAGAACGATGTCGTGGTGCGTAGCGTTTCGCAACGTTGAAGTAAACGTAAGCTGACTCATAAGAGCGGCGGCTCATCGCGAGGAGTCCACGGTAGATATGCATATTTCCGAGCATCGCTCGAACACGTTTGGTGTAGATACTTTTTCCGCCACCAAGCTCAAGGTCGAGCATATGGGCTTTTTCGAGGTGAGGGATAGCGCTCGAAGCATTTCTGTTTCGACTTTCTCGACTGCCTGCATAGTATGCAGCACGGAAGTCCTTGACCATGTGAGCCATTTTTTTGTCGCCATTTTTGGAGAAGATCGCCAGAGCTGTTTTGAGCTTGCCTTTGTTAAAGGCTACTTGTGCCTGCGATTCAGTCGAGCGTTCACGTTTGATACGCTTCTTTCGTCTACGAATCGTGTGCATTCTTTTGGCGAGTTTGGACTCTTGCTCTTTGAGCATTCTGAGCTGTTTGCTGTGCTTCTTTTTCAAGGCGATGAGACGAAGTTTTGCCAGCTTTCTTCGTTGGATGGCTAGGTGCTTCTCTCGTTGCGCGAGACGTTGCATTTTGCTTGCACGTTGCTGAATACGCTTAAGTCGTCGTTGCTCGGCTTCTCTTTGCTTTTTGATCGTCGCGAGCTCTGCGAATCGTTCTTGCTGCAATTTTTTTCGGTTCGCACGCTCTTTTTCGATCAATGCGCGCTCTTTTGCAGAAAGTGATTTCAATTTTTTTAGGCGATCTTGTTGTTTTTGCGTCATATTTCGAAGGCGTTCAAGCTCCGCCTTGCGTTTGGCCAGTTGTTCTTTGAGGGCTCTTAAGCGCTTTCTTTGCGCAAGCGTTTCCTTTGAAACAGGTGCTTTCCGGGGTGGGGGAAGCTTCACTTTTTTCATTTGGCCCTTTTGATCGAAGAACATCTCCATGTTATCACCGGTCTCTTCGTCTCTATTGCCATTGCGACGAGGAGGCACTGTGCCGTTGGAGTTGTGAGAGACTGGGACTGTCCTGATTGGACGTCTGGTTGGGGGATATCCCCTGTATCTTTTTTGTTTGTAACGTTCGTTACCACGGGGTTGTTTGTAACGTTCGTTACCACGAGGCGCTTTGTAGCGTTCATTTCCACGGGGCGCTTTGTAGCGGTTTTCGTAACGCCGGCGAGTGTTTGAGCGTCTTCTGTATGTTCGTCTGTTTCTCAGGAATTGTCGATCTGGGCTGTCATCAAGTTCATCGCCTTCTCCCTCATCACCTCGTCCACGTGTGCCGATCGGGGCGCGCAAACAGCGTCTGAAGCAAAGCATTTTGGCGCGACATGTTCGGACACTTCTTGAGTATCGGCGGTAGGTACAGCGGCGTCTTCTTTTACAGACGTAACGCCGTCGGCATAGCCGCTCGCCAAAGATACTCTCTCGACATTGGTAGCGCCAACGACAGAAGCGACGTGGTTGGCAGTATCGGCGAGTGAAGTATCTTTTTGTATATGTACATGGGTACATTCGTTTGCATTTGGCGTAGCATCTCGCGCGTTGGGCTTGGGCCTCTTGTGGGAGGCACCAAATTGCGCAAGCCACGAACAAACTGAGTATGAGCCACGATCTCATCATGCGATTCTCCATTGTGAAGATTGTACGAGCTTTTTTTGATTCTCTAGTGTACAACGAGGTTACTTCTTAATTTATTCGAAAATTTTTTGGAGGCAAGGGGCTGTCTTTCTTGATCGCTCCATTGGACGCAATATTCGGGTATTTTTGCTTTGGGTCCTTTGCCGGCTCTTCTTTTGTTGGTGGTCAACGACAAACCAGATGTGATATGTGGACGGTACAGATATTCTCTTGCCTTAAGGAGCGCAAAACTTGTTGCATCGTTGTCTATTCGGATGGAAAAGCTTATCGATATGTTGTTTGATATCATTTCTGTTGTTCTCCTGTACTGGAGAGCCACAACCTGACTCCAATGTGGCCGACGTCTCCTTGGGGGATTCTTGTCAGACACTCTTCGGTTTACCTACGGACTCAACGGGACTTGATAAGAGCCAATGTGCGCCTACATGTGCGTGCAGTGGGCAAGTCTGGACACCGCCAACCTATGACAGTGAGTGGATCGCTGATGTTCGTCGTTGGAACCTGACCAATCCGCCGACTCTCCTTACATCTGATCCATACGAGAAACCTGCGCCAACGATCTCAAAAGGTTCTGTGTGTGGATTTCTACCTGATCCCGAGAAAGAGAATCACTACTCTCTGCAAACATACGACAGCAAAGACCTCGCAGAGAAGGCGGGCGCGCGTGTGACGCATTTTGGTCCTTGTGGTTTGTGTTCTTCGTTGATGGATCTCTCCGTCTATATGGAGAAGCCGGATCTGACAGGGCCTGTCCGCCAATGTGCACTAAAGGGTTTGGGAGGAGATGATGAGGCTGCGCTGAAGTGTCTCGAAGACATCGGATTCACAAAACCTTGTGCGCAGATCTGGTTTTACAACACAACCCACACCCGTAAGGAGTGCCTCTCTGAGTGTGTCAGCCGACTCAACGCTCCACACCACGAAAAAGATGGCTCTCTCAACGCATGTATCCAATGTGATGAGGACAAGAGCGGCCCTGTTTTCAAAGCCATCTCTGGGCGAACAAGACGCAATTCTGGTCTTGCCTCCGCACTTTGCCGACCTTGTGCGACTGTAAAACCTGTCACGCATCGCTACCGGGCACTCTCTGGACAGGCACCTTGAGCGCCTCAACGCTCACTTTTCTCTCTCCACCGACTTCAAGGTCTTTGACTTTCTGAACAACATGCATAAGTTGGACACGTCTTATCTGAGATGAAGGGTCATTGGACGGCCTTAACTTTTTTCAACGAAAGGAATTGTGGAGAGCACCTGATGCAATGCTTGGGTGAAGGACACACAAATACGGTCATGAAGAGTGCATTTACAAGTGTGAGTGAGGTTCAGAAGGTTTCGGAGAACCGTTATACGTGGAGTGTTCCTCAAGAGTGGGCGCAGGGTCGGACTGCGTTTGGTGGTTTGGTCGTTGGCACTGCGCTTCGTGCGATGAGGGATTTTGTCCCAAAAGAGCGGTTTCTTCGATCATTGTATACATCGTTTGTTGGCCCTGTCAAAACAGACATTGAGACCTCGATCAGTGTAGAGGTGCTTCGTAGTGGGAAGTCACTCTCTCACATCGAAGCTCGCGTCACCCAAGATGATCAGGTTTGCACTGTTATCCTCGGAAGTTTTGGTGCCGATCATGAGCGCTCATTGCACATTGAACCTGCAAAAGCACCAGAGGTTGCACATTACGATGGCCTCGGGGAGATGCCTTTCATAGAAGGTGTCGTACCTACCTTTACAAAGCATATCGCGTATCGTTGGACTGTCGAAAGTTTTCCTTATAGTGGGGCAGATGAGGCTCGTGTCCAAGGGTGGTGTCGTTTACGTGATACGGACAGTGTTGGCTACCCCGAGCTCGTCGCGTTGCTCGACGCTTGGCCTCCACCGATCCTTTCGAAGGCTGACTCTTTCATCCCCGCTTCATCCGCGACGTGGATGATCAATTTCTTTTATCCCATCGAAAAAGAGGCTCTTTCCAGTGAAGATTGGTGGTTATTTGATGCCCACTCTCTCGCATCTGTCGGTGGATATGCAGACACTGACGGGGTGTTATGGGATTCACAAGGGCGTTTGGTCGCTCACTCCAGGCAGCTCGCGATCGAGTTCTCATAGGAGGCGAGTCAACTCACAGGAACCCCAGGTGATGCACGGCGAGTAGGGATATATGTAGTGCGCTGGCTGTCACACCCGCAATAAGCAGGCGCTTGAAGAAGGCGTCAAAGAGCTCCCCAAAGAGTGAGCTGAGTCCAAAACCAAGACCTGCCCCCATCACACCACCGACAACCATGCCCCTGATTCCGATAAAGATCTCCATCCATTCCCAGCCGACGTCCATGACCAACCAGCCCACGAAGCCGGCGAATAGCATCATGCCGACGACGGCAAAGGTCATAGCGACGACGACAGAAGAGGACTCTGTGTCTTCCCAATCGACGAGCAACGTGTACAACCCACCAAAGACGCTCCCACCTGCACCTGAAAAGAAGATGACTTCGGCAAATGTGTGTTGTTTTGTCGTTTGCCCCAAAAAGAAGAGCTGAAACACCATCAAGATCACGAAGAAGAGGCCAGATCGGACGACCCATCCTGCGAACTCAACGACAACTTCATCGCGAGATAGCTGCATCAAGACACCTGCGAGACAAAGGCTGCCAAATAATGCGAGGGCGATCCAAGCGACAGGTTGGAAATGTTCCATCCACTTACCTGCCGAAGAAGGTGTAAAGATCAAAGCCAGCCCTTGCAGCCACTTGCTGAGAGAATCCTGCGGGATGGTGTACCAACAGAGCCCATACCACAGTGAGACGAGCGGCAAAAATATTGCCCACTTTGGCGATTTCTTCTCCTGTAGCCGTGTCGGGAAGTTGCCCATATTGGGATCACTCTCGAAAGACTCTTCGAACGGTGTGAGTTGTTTGCTCTTTGTCGTCTTTGTATTGCTCAACACGAATCTACTCCTGCTCGTACGATGATGTCTCCAGTGTATGGATCTCTCTTCTCGCAGGCAATGTCTCTTTATCTTTCGTGTCGAAAATCGTCCGATCAGGTGCAAGCGTTGTTCGCAATGCGAACATCTTTTGTCGGTGAGGACCAAACAGAAGAGAGCAGGACCTCTGTCGTTGGGCGCAGATCTTGGAGAAAGTATTTGTCTTCAGCGGTCGGTCCAAACGAGAGGATCGAGATGGGGGTCTGGAGCCCTTCCGGTGATTCGAGAAAGGAGATAAATGTCTCAAGAGACGGACACAAGCTCTCTATCCGCTCTTGTGTCGGCCAACTTTCGAAGGTCTTTGTGATAGGTGAGCAATCTCTCAACCGCCTCGTCAATTCTTCTTGGTGGCTTCTGTCTGCCTTGGGAGGGACGAGGATGTCGTGAATGAGCACACGACCTTCTGTCTCTTCCACATCAAAGAAGCGATGAAGCGCTTCATCCACAAAGCCCGTGTATTCATAAGCTGTACAGACCTCGAAGTGCTCTAACATTGCGAGCCTGTCAAGCTGTGTAAGAGCGATAGAGTTGACCTCTTTGGCGACCTTAAGAGCATATCTCGCCTTCACCAAATCAAACCACCCCACTCGAAAATCTCCCTGCCATCGATTGGTCCCGTTGTGTTGTTCTGGTAATGCCTGCTCGAGTCCAAAGACCTCCGAAACAAAAGGACCTGCACCATGTCTGGAGGCATACCCACGTAAGATCCCCAAGACATGTGGAGTGTGAGGAAGCTCCGCGCGTTCCAGTATCTTGTGTGCTTCTCCTGCGGTCGTATCAGAGGGCGTCACGTGGGGCCAAAAACCCCTCTCTCGATCGAGCAAAACACCTTGCGCACCCTCAAAGATCAAGGTCTGGTGGTTGTGGTGTACAGAGAGGTCGCTCGCGACGTCGGCTTTGTGAACCCCCGAATGATAGGCAAAGTCGAGGTATTGTTTACACAAAACCTCGTAGGGGAGGGCGTATTGTAGTTGGTGTAAGCTCTCTCTCAAGTCTTCACGTTCGGGATGAAGATCGAGCCACTGTTCGGCGAGATCGATCTTCATCATCCAGATCCACTTGAGTAACTGACGACATCGCTCTTTGTCGAACAGGTCTTCAAAGCGCAAGACAGGGTAACCTTCTTTTTGTGCGTCCATCCACGCCTGCCCGACACCCTGCCCGCAGCTGCCATGTCTCGATGTCCCTCTCAGGGACTCTTTCATCCTGTTGATCTGCCTGTGGTAGGGCGTCACAACAAGGCAGGCCGGATCGATGTACACTCTTGAGAGGGGGTCTTTGACTCCCTCCTCTTCGAGAACGCGAGCTTCTTCGAGCATGTTGAGGGGGTTGATCAACATCTCCGGTCCAAGGAGGCTACGCACTTCCTCAGTGAATGTCCCAGAGGTCAATTGGGCAAAGCAGTGAAGTTGACCTTCATCAGTGACGACGTGGTGGGCGGCTTGTGGACCACCGTTGTAGCGGATGACATGTTTGGCCTTGTAGACGCGCGTGAGCGCGTCCGTGATAGAGCCTTTTCCTTCATCTCCATAACCCAAACCGACGACAATGTATGCTTCTGGTGTGCTCGACATGAGAGGCTCCTGCTCTAGAGGCGACTTGTGCGACGCTTTTTCTTTACTTGCTTGGCTTGTGTCAGGTTGTGGACTTCGACCTTGCTCTTACTTTGTGTGAGGGCGAGCTTTTCGAGCGCTCTGGCGATCTGTTCTTGGCGGAGGGTTGTCCGGTCAAGTGAGCGCATAGAGGCGAGAAATTGCTCCATATCACTGGTCCCTTCGACCATCGCCATCGCGCCCATCATCACGTCGAGGATGGCTTTGGGGTCGTCGAGCATCAAGATATTCTCATCTGGGAGGGCGCGTCTCCACTGTTCGATGATGACTTCGTCTTTGTAGCCTGCGTATTTTTCGTCATTTTCGTCGACTGGGAGTTGTTTTTTTGAGGGGTCATAATCGAAGGTATAGACGACGACGTCGCTCTTCTCACCTGTCTCGCCTTTGTCAGAGATCGTCCCCGAAAAGTGCTTCATCTCGCCATCAATCTCGCACTCTACCTGAAACTCCGTGCGTGTCTTCTTTGGCTCGTGGAAGGCAAAGTTTCTCACGACGACCTGGTAGGTCCCTTTGGGGGCAGTCCCTGTCTTCCAGCGGATGTTTTCGACAGGTTTACTCGTCTCACCACGAACATTCATATCGACGTCGAGCCAGCCTTCGCAGCGGGATTGTTTGTTTCCGTAGTAGATACGCTCACCGGAGGGGGTGATCACGTGAAGGTCAAGGTCGTTGCGGTTGTTCCACAGTAGTGAGACTCTGATGTCGACACCATCGTATTGTCCGCCAGCTTCCTGTACGCGCTTTTTGATCTCTGCGTCGATGTCGTTGATACGCGATTCCCAGGATTGCGTTGGGTAGACAAAGAAGACATGAAATTTCTCCTGTAATGCCTTGAAGACTTCGATGGAGTCGAGGTCTTTTTTGAGCTTGTCGCCGATGATCTTGCGGACCTGTTTCTTGGGCAATGTTGGGTAGTATCCTTCATCGCCCACAAAGAAGAAGTATCCTTTCTTGCCCGTCTTCTCGTATTGGACGAGCTTTGTGCGGCTGTAAAAGTAAGCAGCCAACTCGTAGGATTCCTGGCCTGTGCCGCCGCCTCCCTCTTCGATCCAGACGTGACTGAGGACATCATCGAGTCTGTTATCAGCCTCAAACTGACCGACCTGAAGGGGGGCTTTATCTCCTGCGTGGGCATCTCCAATCGCGGCGAAGCTGATCGCTGGTCCTGGGACGTATTGTTTCATCAAGAGTTGACCGATGAACATCGGTAATTTTTCATAGACTGTTCGAGTGTCTTCACCCCGTGAACGGGTGACATCAAGCGCGATCACGATGGGCGTCTCGTTATTACACTCTCTCACCTTGTCGAATGGATCGAGCGATTGATGAACCTTTTGTTGTTGTGTCTCTGTCGCTTCAACAGCGTTGACGCCGTATCCCTGGTATGCGAATACGTTGTTGTTGCTTGAACGTGCTCTGATCGCGACGTCTTGATCGTAAATTCCACCACCCATGATGTTCTCTCCTTAGTGTGTATGTTGGTCAATGGGAAAAGGGATAAACTTATGTTTTCCAAAGATCTCTTTGCGTAATTTGCCTAGCTGGTGATACATCTCCCACGCATCCCGTGCCCGCTGTAGAGGGCTCTTTCGCAAAAAGAAGCCGAGAAACCTCTCGAAGCGTTCGTCTACATGGGCGGGACATTCTTCTGCTTCTACGTCACCTCCGAGGAGGTAGATGACGCACCGGGCGAGTGAGTAGAGATCGGAGCCTGGGACAGGCGGTTTGCGTTGTTTGACTTCTGGCGCGCTGTAGAGGGCATTCCAGCATTTAAACCCTTGCCCTGTGCGGGCGGGTTCGACGATGGCGTAGCTCCAATCGAGCAAGAAGACGTTGTGGTCATACCCTCTGACGAGGATATGAGTGGGGTCGATATTTCCGTGTATAATGCCCTTGTGATGGGCATATCCAATAACGCTCAGGCACCTACGAAAGATCCAGATCACGTGCTCAAGGGGGACACCTTGAGGGTATATTTGTCGAACGTATTCGAGGTTGTGAGCGTCGATGTAAGGTTGGTAGAGTCCCTGTCGTCCATCCGGGAGCTGAAAGTGTCCCGACAACAGTGGGATGTGTTGGCTGCGGTCTTTTTCGTCCATTTGAAGCAGCGTATAGACGCGGATCTCGTCAGCCATTAGATCGTTATCTTCGATCTCATCGACGATTTTGATCACCATGTCTTTTGTTTCGTCCTGCGTTTCGTACGTGCCTTTGTAAAGTGTGGACAGCTCTCCTTGTGCAAAGAGTGTGTGCGCGAAAAGTCGTCCCTTGTCCGTATCGATGTGGAACAAGGTGTTTTTTGGGGGGTGAGGTGGGGACTGTCTAAGCTCCTCTGTTTGGGTCTCCACTTTTGAGAAAGGAAGCGCCTGACACGCAGCCCAAAACGTCTCGATATCCTGGTATCGATCGCGAGGAGCAGTCTCAAGTGCTTTGAGCACCCATTCGTCGACTTCTTTTGGAAAATCCGGTGTCCATCCCGCTTTTTTCAGGTCGGACCAGGGACCTTGAAGACGGCCCATAGGGAGGCGTCCTGTGAGCAACCTGTAGACAATCACACCAAGGGCATAGATATCCGATGCTGGTGTTAACTGTCCCTTTCCTTCGAGCTGCTCAGGAGACATATAGTACGCAGTCCCTGTGGGTTGTCCCGAAGGTGTCGTATGTTGACCGGGGAGGGCGATCCCAAAGTCGAGCAGTTTGATGCTCCCATCCCGAAGAAGCATGATGTTCGAAGGTTTGAGATCCCTGTGTAGCCATCCTTTTTGGTGGGTGTAGGAGAGCGCATCACAGAGCGCTTCGAGCCATCCTAGCCAGCGAACCGATGGAAATAATGGGAGTGTCTCATGTTCTTTTGCGCGGCATAGGGTCGCTTCCAGGTCTTCTCCCTCGACATACTCCATCGTGAAGTACCACTCGCCAGTCTCTTGTTGATACCCAAGATCATATGTCCTCACGAGCGCTTCGTGCTGGAGTGTGTTGAGTGCTTCCAACTCGTTACGTATGAGCGCCTGACTCTCTGTTGCCAGCCAAGGGTGCAAGCGTTTGAGCGCGATCTCTTTCTCTCGCCACTCGTCCCAGCACTTGTACACAACGCCCATTCCACCTTGTCCCAAAAGCTCTCCGATGATGTATCTGTTGTCCCACCGCTGACCTTTTTGTGCCAACACGTCTGTTGGTGGCGCTTGCTCACCACCTGTCAGGAAATGTTCCATGACTCTCTCGGGGATTTTCATCATATCCTCGCTGTTGTTATTCTCATTGTGAGAATTTTACATGTGAACGTATGTTGAAAAGGTTCTTTTATCATTTTTAATCAAAGGTTTGAGTGTGAAAATGTCTACATATTTAAGTATGAAACGATCATGTTCTCCTTGGTGATACGTTATGCTATGAATGAGTATATGTGTTGTCAAGTATAAAATACTCATTTTGAGCATTTGAAATGGCGATGTGTATGTTAAGTGCTTGTTTTTTCAATCTTAAAAAAAAGAAGCGTGGAGGGGAGGTGAACTTTCCTTTGTGCGCTGCGTCTTGCTGGACTTGGTAACAATGTGAAGGAGAAGAAAATGAAGAGAGTGCTCTTTGCCCCTGGTTTCGCGTGTACATCGGAAATATGGAGTGGTTTGTCTATCGGTGGGATCGAGCCATTGTACGTCCGTTGGGAGTCTTCTTTGGAGACCGTCTCTGTTGCACGAGCTGCCCTTGAGAACGATGTGGTAGAAAGCGAGCCCGATGTATATGTTGGACACTCGCTCGGTGGGTTGTTGTTGCTTGAGCTGTTGATCGCGGAGAAGATCCCGTCACGTCCTACGTTGATCATCGACGCTTTTTTGGATGATCCTGCGGATATGTTCAAAAATTACGTTTGGGAAGACGACAAATTACGGGGTACAGTGGTGAGGATGTTGGACGCGCAACGACCCTTGTTTGTTCCTTTGCGTCGTTCGATTGGGGAGTGGACGAGGAGCGGCTGGCCTGAGGCGGCGATCGAGACAGGTGCACATTTTGTGTATGGTGGGCGTGGTGGGACAGAGGAAGAAGTCCTCGAAGCGTTGATGTGGCCACAGCAGGCACGTAAACAGATCACGATTCTCCCAAAGACGTCACATTTTTTGATGATGGAAGCACCCAAAGAGACATCAACGTTGATCGAGCTTTTGTTGGGAAAGTGAGGTCGATCCTGGTATACTCTCTGGGAGGGGGAATAGAGTGGGCGTTAGGGAGGTTCATTTTCTCGAAGTGTTCGTTGTATACATACCTTTTTGATCGTGCGTCTCTTTACGATTTGTAGTGTTTCTCGTTACAACTAGAGGACAAGGCCGCTGATTTGGCGTTGAGCTTTTGTTACCCAACGTCTTTACATCCTTCATCATTTGGAGATCATCTTTGATGCGACACGTATTCGTGCTTTTTAGAACTTGTATGCTGTCTACTTTGTTCGCTTTGAGCGTTGTTCAGGGCTGTGTTGATGAGGGTGGTGGGTCGGATGGGGAGACTGTCTCGACACAGCGGCGATTTATCATCAATGGTACAAAAGACACGAGGCATCCGGCTGCTGGTGCGATTGTATTTAACGGGAGTCCTTTTTGTACAGCGACACTGATCGCCAAGCGTGTTGTGTTGACAGCTGCACACTGTGTGGATCCGATCAAAAATTTCTACAGTCGGGTGGGGGATGTCTTCTTCCGTATCGATATGCCGGACAGCACACAGCCCGACGGGTACAAGGAACATCTCTTCAAGATCAACACAAGTCTGTTGTTTAACCATCCCAATTGGAACGGCGATTATGTCTCTGGGAATGATATCGCGATCGTGATCCTTGAGAAGGAAGTGACGATTACGCCGACAATACCCTACAACGTAAAGGCTCTTGACCAGACGCTTGTGGGCCAGAAGCTGCTCTTTTTGGGGTACGGATATATCCAAAGTGTGCCAACTGTGATCCAGGCTGGGAGAAAGTACGCAGCAGATCTCCCCATTACATCTCTTTCCTCTTTGCATTTAGAATCTTACGCACCGACACAAGGCATCTGCCACGGCGACTCTGGGGGACCTGTGCTGATGGAGGTTGATGGTGTGTTACGTGTGGTCGCGGTGAACTCCTACGGAGTCGGGAATCGAGCGCCTGGATATCCTCCTCGTCTCGAATGTAAGGGGAAAGGCTATTCTTTGCGAACTGATCCGTACACGAGATTCTTGACACCTTTGTTGACGAAGTACGGTGATATCGCACCACCTTGCAAGACGGACCAGGATTGTGGAAGTTGCGCTGTGTGTAACACAAAGTCGACGTGTGTGTACAAACCTGCAGTGACGTCACCGAAAGCCTGCCTTCCATGTCGTGTTGACAGCGATTGTGGGACTGGTGGTGTATGTACCCGACTCGCAGAGGGGTATCGTTGTTTGCAACCATGCTCATCCAACGGTTGCTGTCCGACAGGTTCAGCATGTGGCAGGGCTGGAGATGTGAGCAGCCCACAAGTGTGTCTACTTGAGAAGCCTGTCTGTCCACCTGTCTCATGCCAAAAAGATGACGATTGTGGTCTTGGCGAAGTGTGCGATGCTACAGCCAAAACCTGCAAACCGCCCGATATCCCCAAAAGCAAAAGCCTGTGTTTCCCTTGTCAAACGCACGCAGATTGTGGAGGGGGAGGGACCTTTTGTATTGGCGCACAAGGGTTCGGACGTTGCACACAGCCCTGCGCAAAGGGAGGATTCTGTCCTCTGGGTTACACTTGCAAAGAATTGTATCCGGGGATTCCTCAACAATGTGTACCGGTAAATGGTGCGTGTGAGCTGAGCTGTCAGGCCGCGTCTGATTGCCCTACAGATTTTGAGTGCAAAGCCGGATTTTGTGTACGCAAAGGAGGCTTCCTCGAAGGAGAATCGTGTAGCGCGTCGACCTGCAAGTCGCCGATGAAGTGTGTTGGGACATCAAGTGGACGTAAGTGCTTGTTTGATTGCGGTATTCCCAAGGGGCAGCCCGGCACGACATGTGCGACAGACAACGATTGTATGCAAGGGACACATTGTAAGGTCGGTGAAGCAGGCGATAAAGTGTGTCTTGCGTCGTGTGGATCGGCCTTCGAGTGCGAAGCTTTTTACGGTGGTGTGTGCCGTGACAAACTATGCCAATGCACAGGGAGCAGCGATTGTGGCGCTGACGGTGTGTGCTCGATCCCAGAAGGGAAGGCGTTTGGTGCGTGTGTCTCACTGACAGCCCGGTACCGTTGCCAGCAAGGCCAGCGATGTCTTGCCGTCGCTGATAAAGGTGAATACTGCCGCTCACAGGGAGACAAACGCCTTGGAGAGCCTTGCGAACATGTCCTCGACTGTAAAGCAGGATTGCGCTGTATGAAATCCGACGCCGGGAGCATCTGTGTCGAAGAGTGTACGACGAGCAAGACCTGCACATTTGGTGGAAAGTGTCTTGATGTTGGTAACGCAACACAGCCCCTCGCGTTGTGTTTTTGTAAATCTGGCGAAAAAGAATGTCCTTCTTCTCGTGCCTGCCAACTCTTCTTTCATAATACCTATGGCGTTTGTCTCGCCGAAGATGGGACAAAAGGCTGCCTCTCTGATAACGAATGTCCAACGGGATATACGTGCAAAAACAGCTCTTGTGTCGCTGATGACACGGAAAAAAGCGGGGAAAAAGCGAGCGAACCTCCTCGCGAGCTCGTAGTTGACGCTGGCGTGAAGGATGAAAGTAAGCCGAAGAAAGACACACTACCACCTACATATCGTCCTGATATCAAACCGGAACGTACAATCCTCGATCAGACAAAGCCGGAGGGCTGTAGTTGTGCCGCGAGTCCTTTTGAATACGGACAATTGCCATTTGGTATGTTGTGTGTGTTGCTATTTTTTGGGTGGGGTTGTCTGAAAAGGCGTCGCTAAAAAAACAAGAGCCCACAGCAGCATCCTTGCTGTAGGCTCTTCTTTGATTCGTTCATTTCCCAGTCATAGGAGTGAGCCCTATAAAGACTCTTCTCTCATTTATCGAGAGATTCCTCTCTCGAAAGGATGCGAATTCGCTGCACAGAGTGCAACTCCTTGTGCCTTCAATGTATCACACATTTTGGACACAACGTTTTGAAAATAAAAATAAAAATAAAAGTGAATTTTTTTTATTTTTATTCGTCAACAACTTCTTCACCAATCTTTAGGCTGTATGTTATCGTCCAATAGCCTTACGCGCGAGCATATCCGATTTTGTCTCCACACACAAGTTCCATCATCGTGTATTTGTTGTTTGCGCTAGATTTCTTACACATTTTTTCTTTTCCAACCCATCGTTTGATTTCTGAATGGTCGGTATTATCGTTTTGTTGGTGGACGTTTTTATGTTTAAAGGCTTTTTTAAGAAAAAGCCTTACTACTTTCAGATGTCGTGCAAGGCATGAGATGTGATGTCTCGCCTTTGTCTTTTGATGGTGGGGGGTGCAAAAAGGATCCGCACAAATGATGGTGCGGCTTGATGTGGAGGCTGGAGAGCGTACAGGAAGGGAACGAAAGAAGATAGCTATCTTACGGTTTACACTCAGCCTTTGCACAACTCGTGAACGTGGCACCATCTGTACAACGACATGTGTAACCACATTTGCAACTTTGTGTACATTTTGCGGACTTTGTACAAACGCCCAGGAATTTTTTACATCGCCACGGGCCAGGTTGTGTGCACAGTTTACAGATACCTGCAGAGCAACCGTATCCTTTCTGACAACCTACCTCATCAGTTCTTCCATCACAATCATCGTCCTGTCCATTACAGGAGATCTCGCCTTTGTGGGTCTGTTGATTTTGGCAACCCCCCCACTTTCCAGCGTTACAGGTTTGGGTTCCTGATTTGCAAATCCCTTTACAGGAGTAAGTTCCGTTTGCATTTTTTGTGCAACCTGTTGAGCCTGTAAAGCATGGTCGCTTGAGACTCTCGTCGATGCCTCCATCACAGTCATCATCTTTTCCGTTGCACAGCTCTGCAACTTTGGCTTTGGGCTTGACATTACACTCCACACCTGAACCGTCGGCTTTGCAAACGACTTTTCCTGTGTTTTTGCACTCACCGAGTCCGACTGTGCAACCGTTGCCGAGTGTCGGGAAGTTTTCATCGACTTGACCATCACAGTCGTTGTCAGCGCCGTCACATTTGGACTCTGTCGCTTCGTAGCGAGCGTCCTTGGTTGTATACGTTTTGTCTGTACAGGCGATCCATCCATTCTTGCCATCGCAGATCTCGAATGTCCCCTTACACACACCATCTGACTTCTTACATGGTTTGGGGACAAGGCTGTTGTCGGCCTGTCCATCGCAGTTATTGTCAAGACCATCACAGAGCGTTTCTTGGGCCTCGTATTCCTTGAAGATCTTGCGATAATCCCCATCTTCGCAAGTGATCCATCCTTTGGCGCCACCACATCGCTTGACCGCCCCCTTGCATGAACCAGTTTGGTTTCCGCAGGGTTCTGGAGTCAGGTTGTCGTCGATCTTTCCGTTACAATCATCATCTTGGCCATTGCATTGCTCGGGCGCAGGGAGCACCTGTCCGACACAGTCACCCCACTTTGAACCGTCTGCTGTACAGGTTTGTTCACCAATGCGACAGATCCCTTTGTTTTTGGTTTCGTCGGGAGCTGTGTAACAGGATTGTTTGCTTCCTGGATCACAGAGGACACATCGGTTGGTGCTGAGGCGACATTTTTTGCCACTCTCGCAGGTCTTTTTGTCACTCCAACCGAGGCAGCCGTTGACGTCTTTTTCACAGATCCTGAATTCGCTCTCGTTCACACAGCGCGTTTCGTCGAGCTGGCACTCAGGTGTGGGGCAGGTAAAGGGGACACATTGTCCGTTGGCGCAATATTCGCCGAGTTTACAACTCTTTTCATCACTCAACTCAAAGCAACCCTTACTGTTCTTTTTGCAGACCTTGAATTTTCCCGGAAGTTCAGTTGCTTGTGTCGTGCATGTGTTTTCTTCTGTGTCACAGGGGGCAGGGGTTGGACAATCAGGGACGCACTCTTCATCAACACACTTTTCGCCGGCGTTACAAAGCACATACCCTTCACACTCTCCCCAGTCTCCGCTGTTTTTACACGTCTGCTTCCCTTTTTTGCAGGCCTTCTCATCGATAGGCTCACAGGAGCGAATTTGTTTGGACTTACACGCCGTACAAGTGTTGTACACACAGTAGGGTTTGGTGTCCTCTTTGCAGTCGTCGTCTTTGACACAATCGACACATCCACCTTTGCCTTTCGTCGCATCTCCACTACAGACTTGTGCGTCCGCACAATCCGTATCCGTACCACACACACATTGGTTGGAGAGGCATTTGTTTGTAGAGGTGGTGTCCGAGCGACAGGCTGCGTCTTTGATGCATTCGACGCAGCGTCCTTTGTTGCCATCGGACTCTTTGAGGCAACGATCGGCTGTACAGTTTTCACATCCATCAACGACGCTGACATTGACCTCTCCACAACCACCCACGAGCAAAATGAAAACGGTCGATAGAGACGCCAGTTGGATCGGAAACGAGAGCCGGAAAAATGATAGACGGACCACGGTGGACTCCTTCTCGGGCTGTATTCACAAAATATTTTTGACTACAAAGATTTACTCGTATTTTGCGACGAAAGTCAAGAACATGTCATAGTGAATGACGTTCGCTTATATCGAGTTTGTGTCTGTTCTTAGGCCATTAGAGGAGAAAAGGTGTACAGCTCATTTCTCTTTTGGCGGCCTTGAACGAGCCTCTCGCGAAAGAAGGGACGAGCGAGATGAGCGATGTTTTGCAATTTATTCCGTAGAAACGGGAGTTTATATCCGCTCGTCAACGTATGTGTTTTTTTCGCAAGAGGAACACTTAAGCGACCTTGTGTTGTCCGCTTGTGTCTCTACTTTTTTCTAGCTTGCAGGAAGGAGCGAATGGCAAAGACGAGGTGGATCAGACAAAGTAGGGAGAGAGTGAGCTGGACATAGACAGCGTTGGGTTTGTTTACGGTTGCGCCTGAGAGCATCTTGAACAGTCCAGAGAGTCCTCGGAGTCCACCAACAAACCCCAAGAAGGTAAAGAAAAGTGCCGCGTGCATGGCGTGCATTCTCCACGTCTCTTTGAGCGCGATCAAGCCCGCGAGGAGCACTGGTATTCCAAAGAAGGTGGGGATCATCGCCGTGATGCTCTTGGTCCCAGTGCCGAGGTATGCACCAAGACCCAACAACACCAACAATCCTCCGATCACACAAGTTATCTTCGCCATATCTCTGTTAACTCCCTTGCTTATCGTACAAAAAGCGATCGATGAATGGCCAGCCCACGTAAAAACTGAGCGTGACAAACAACACACCAAAGTACATCGTGTGTTGTTTCCACTGTGAGAAACCATACTTATAGGAAAACAAGCCCAAGGACAGGACAAAGCATAGCGCCGAGTAAGCGTAATTGGCCTTTGCTGAGTAACCAAAGAGGCTCAATATTCTGACATTGAGACGGCCAAATAGATAGTGTGGCAAGGCGTTAATGCCAAACAAACCGATCAAAAAATCCAACAGCATTCTTGGGCTCCTGTTGTGTAGGTAAAGATGCAGAGACAATCTCTTGGATAGGATAGGTAGGTTGGTCTGATCGTGAGGTCAAGGGGCAGGCGTGAGGGGAAGCAGTTGTGTCTTTGGGGGCTGATTAATTTCCGCAACCCCACCATTCGACTTTTTTCCCGGAACCTGAGATCACGTATTTTCCGTCGGGAGAGACCGCAAGTCCCAAAACTGCAAAGCGCATCCCTGCGATGGTGTGGACGAGACTGCCTGTGCTGACGTCGTGGACCTTAATACTTCTATCTCCCCAAGAGGAGAAGATATATTTGCCATCTGCGCTAAACTCCACATCGTAGATCTCGTAGGTGAAGGTGTTGTTGAAGGTGATCGTGCGCTGGATGGTACCTGCGGCAGCGTCGACAATCGCGATTTTGTTACCGCCCATGCCGACACCTACAAGTTTCCCATCTTTGCTGTACGCGAGTGTCTTCACACCTTCAGGGAGCGTGATTTTTTGAGTGGTTGCCCAACTCGTCGTATCATAGATCCACAACTCTTTTGTGGAGAAGCCGACCGCGAGACGCTTTCCATCGGGACGGTACATCAAACCGTTGGGGCGACCGGGCAATGTTTTAAATGACTTCACGGTCTTGCGGTTCGCCATATTGACGACAGAGAAGGACGGTGCAATTGTTGCCATCGCGACGTATTGTCTTCCTTTTGTCGGGTCCCCTGAGAGCTCAATGACCGTAGCTCTACTCGGTGAGTCGGCGTAGCTGATGTATTTCTTTTGGCTTGTGCTGTACCACTTGACCCTGCGACCGCCTGACATGAAGAGCAGATCGTTGTCTGGAAAGTATTTGATGAAAGATGGCTTGTATGTCTGTTTCTTGAGTTGGAGGACGAGTTTTCTTGTCTTTGTGTCCCAGACCGTCAGATCCGCGCCACAACCACTCCCCCCATTCATGTTGATGCCCGCCGTATATTTGCCATCAGGGCTCATGGCGACGTTCACGACATAATTGCAGCCCATATCCTCTGTGTGGATAAGCTTTGAATAGAAGCATTGACATTGTTTATCAACACACGTTTGTTCAGCTTTACAGATACGCCCACATGCCCCACAGTGATTGGGGTCATAGCGCGTATCTGCGCAGTAATTTTGGCAGTATTCTTCGCCATTCGCACAAGCACACGAACCACCCTGACAGGTTGCCCCTTTACCACAAGCCGGACTGCACGGCTTGTTTCCTTGGTCGATGGGCTGCTCTGGAGGACCTGCGTCTTGTTCTTGTGGCTCCACACTCGGCTCTGGAGACAGCTCCACAGAAGGCTCTGGAGAGGGTTCTGTTTGAATGGGTTCTTTCGTAGGTTCTGGAGTCAACTCTACAGAAGGCTCTGGACGTGGCTCTGGGGCGCTCTCTGTCTTCGTCGGCTCTTGGGAAGGCTCTGTTTTGCTGCCTTCTGTTTTGCGGGTGGGTGGGGGGCTTACTTTGCAATAGCATGCGCCAAATGTACCACTGCTGAGGCATTTTCGCTCGCCCTGAGAACCATCCGGGCAAGTACAAAATCCGACATTCCCAGAAGAGCAGGTGTTTTGATTGGAGCCACAATGGACAAACACAAACGCAAACACGCAGCACAAAAATCCCAAACGGAAGATGTTCATCATAAAGACCTTTCGATTGTCTCGGTCAGGCAACCACACACTCCCATCGATGTTGAGCGGAGTTGAATACTAAAAGTGTGTGGTTGGAAAAGCCAGGTGCTAGAGGAGTCCGATGCGTCCACGGTTGAGATAGGGGGAGCCGAAGGTCTTCAAGTTGACGCCCATGGCCTGTGAGATCTCTCTCCACAAATCAGCCTCTGTGCGTTGGCTGATCGCGGCTCGACTGTCGATGCTGATCTTTCCGTCTGTGGTGGTCAGGCCCCATCCAAATTGCTGTGGGACCTTGATGATACGTCCTGTTTTGAGTTTGGGCGCACCACGTCCACCGATCACGACAAAGGGTTTGCGGTTACGGTCGTGGTTTCCATCACCGACCTCACCGCTGATCACGATGATAGTGTTCTCCAACAACGTGTGTCCGTTGGGCTCTTTGATTGCGTCCAACTCCTTGGCAAAGTTGGCGATCTTTTGCATGAACCATTTGACACTGCCTTCAAAGCATAGACGTCCATCTTTGTCTTTGTAGTGGGCGACACATTGGTGAAAGTTTTCCGTACTTCCGCAAGGTTTTCCTCTGCGGGTCTTTCCTGATGAGTCTGTCCAATCATAGATGTCGTGGGGGATTTCATTAAACGAGAGGACGCCAAATTGTGTGAGGTTACACGCAAAGGTCGTCTTCAAGTTGGCGAACTGCGTGTCAATGCCGAGCTCGTAGACTTTGTTGCGACTGAGCCCTTTGGTGGAGGGGATGGCGCCTGGCTTTTGACAGTTTCCACCTGTTTTGATGGTCCCATTGAGGCCGAGTGAAGAGGCGGTCTCATTGATGGAGTTTGTGAACTGGTCAAACTTGATTTTTTCTTCGGATGTAAGGCGACTGCGGAGGGTTTTTAACTCACCTGCGACCTCATCGAGGATCTTCTTGCGTTTCTCTCTGAGCGCGCGAAGTTTGGCTTCGCTCGATTGTACACCACCAATGTTGTTGAGGATGGCGGCTTGTGCTTGTGAGGCTGTTTGCAGTGAGATCGCCTTGAGGTTGTCCCCATAGCAGACCTGTCTTCCACCTGCATAACCACTCGCTCGGGCCACAAGGCGCTGGACAGGCAAAACGCCTTTGCCGAGTTTTTTCTCCAACATGACATCCACAGAAGGGTTGCGTGGGGGGCCACCGTTGGGGTTGGCGCTGCCTGTGAGGAGGTGGGCGTAGGAGACGTTGTGTGCGTTGCCCCACCATGTGCCAAAGAGTCCATCGACCAGCGTGACGTGCTCTTTAATCGCTGACAGAGGTGAGAGCCACGGTGAAAATGTGAAGTTGTGCTCGGTCCCTTTTCCACCACCAGGGCCGCCAGGACCGTGGGGCAAAAAGATAAACAGAAGACGTGGTTTGACACCTGTATCTGCGAGCGCACGTGATGATGTGATCAGTGGACTGAATGCCAGCGATGCGATCCCTGCGTTGCGTAGAAAGTGTCGACGGTTCATAAAAATTTTACTCATGCCATTGCTCCTTCTTGTTGCCTGGATTCACTTCTTTGTTGTCTCTGTACGCAGGAAGAATTGTTGATTCGCAAGCAGCGCTTCATGCACTTGAAGCAACTCAAAGTTTTTGCCTTTGAGGTGTTCAAACATCGTCGCGATAGAGCAGTTGCGAATGCCTTCAGGTGTTCTTCCCCAAGTGTACGTGTGCAACTTGAGTGTGAAGCACTGACGGAAGTGGGTTGAGTCGGTCATGTTTTTGATGAGCTCAATCGCGTTGTTGAACTCTGGTTTCATACCGTTGAAGCCATCGAGCTTTCCTGACGCGTCAATGGGTTTTCCATTTTCCATGATGCGGTAACGTCCGAGTGGGTCGAAAATCTCAAAGGCTGCACCGATGGGATCGATCTTTTTGTGGCAGTTGTTACAGCTCGGCTCGGCCGAGTGCAATGACTCCAGAAGTTGTCGGGTTGTGAGCTTGCTCTTGTCGACGTTTTTGGTTCGTTCTTCACCCGAGCTCAAGTCATCTGGAGGGTTACCAAGCGGTCTACATGAGAGTTCTTCGAGGAAAAAGACGCCACGGTGGACAAAGCCCGTCGTTGCTTCTTTGGAGTGGGACATCACAAAGGCTGGTGTTGTGAGAATCCCCATACGTTGTGTGGGGTCTGCTTGCTTCATCTCCAGACCGTCACTTGTACTGCTGACGCTGCTGTACAGCTTCGCGAGGTTTTTATTGAGGAAGACATCCTTGCTTTGGAAGACATCGGCGATGGAACCTTTTTTGACCCAAATGACGTGTTCTAATAGCTTCAGCGCCGCATCCACTGCATCTTGTCGCAGTTGGGGGGTGATTTCTTTGAAGGTTGTGGTGTCTTTTTGGAGCGTGAGGATATCGCGTATATGAAGCCAATCCGTGATAAATTCGGCGATTGGGCGAAGTGCTCGCTTATCTTTTGCCATACGTTGAATTTGTGCGCGGATTTCTGGGAGTGTTCCCAGGCGGTTCTCTTTGGCGGCTGTCAACAGCTCATCGTCTGGTACACTTTGCCAGATCGTAAAGGACAGGAATGTTGCGACCTCTTGGTGGTTCAAGCGACGTGTGTTGGGTTGGCCTGAGACAACATCTCCCATCTCCGAGCGGAAGAGAAACTTAGAGGAGAGCATCAGTCTCTCGATGATGAAGCCAAGTGCATAATCTCGTGAGTCTTTCACCAAGGATTTGTAGCCTTGGAAGAGTTTGTCTGACTCCTCTTGGGTCAGCTCTCTTCGCCACAAGAGGCGACCGTACTTGGTGATCAAGGGTTTGACACAGGTATCGTCACTCTTGGACAGGCAATCTTTCCACTCTTTGTTGTTTTTGAGGATCTCTGTGGAGACTTGCTCGTAGGCCTTGAGCAGCTGTGTGACATCGACGTTGTCAAGCCCTGATTCGCTCGCGCTGTTTGTGACACCGCCACTTCGCTTGCTGCTGATGTTGATCGTTGGGAGGTTGAGTTGGCTCCCGAACACGTCGAGGATGCTGTATCGGATCTGTCGCCCTGTCAATCTCCAAAGACGCGCTGGCAGTGGATCCTTCCCTTTACATGTCGCAGTTGTTGGGAAGACGACAAAAGGATCTTCTTTGCCTTTGAAGTCGTTGGGAGTTGTGGAGCCGCCGGCTTTCTCTGGGAAACCTGCTTTGGCCCAACGCTCAAAGAGGGCGATACCATCATTAAGACGTTGTTGTTCGTCTTCTGCCACGGGTTTTTTGGAGGGCATCTCGCCTTTTTTGATGCGATCTCTTGCATATGTCCAATAATCGAAGGCGCTCGACTTGCCTGCTTTGGCGAGATGGGTTTCGTTTGAGTAGCTGTCTACCCGAGTTTGAGAGCTTCCGTTCCCATGACAACCTGTGCAAAACTCTTGCAAAAATCCTTTGTACACATCTGCGTAGTAAACAGGTGGTTCGCTGCTGTCAGGTGTTTTCGTCGTCTGATCGGGCGTGGTCGTTGTTTGATCTGGCGTGGTTGTCGTCTGATCTGGTGTGGTCACTGTTTTATCAGGCGTGGTCGTCGTCTGATCTGGAGGGGTTGTCTGGCCGGCGTCCACGAAGACGTACTCGTATCCAGTCTCTCCAATCTGTCCCAAGCAGCCGTATGCGCTCCAAGAGAGATTGAGTCCGATGATCAACCACAACGAGAAACCTGAGAAAAGCCAACTCTTACTATGCATTCGTTTGTTGCCTGTCATACCTTGCTCCGTGTGGGCTATGTTCCGGATGGGCTCTATTTTTTTTGGGTTGATGGTTGTTTCGTTGTTGTTCATGGACACCCCCACCAGCGGAGGTATTTTCCAGCACCAGAGAGCAGCACTTTATCGTCGGGAGATACTGCGAAGGCGCGTACTTCATCTCTGTGGTTTCCAATGACGTGGACTTGTTGGCCATTGGTGAGGTCGTGGATTTTTACCGTGCGATCACCCCATGCTGAAAACAGATACTTACCATCCTTACTGAAGACAGCGTGATACACGCGGTAGTCAAACGTTGATGGTACCTTGATCGTCCTCTCAATCGTGTCCGTGTCAGGTTTCCAGAGCACGACGCTGCTGTTCGTTTGTCCTATCGCGAGCGTGTCACCCTTCTTGTTGTAAGAGAGTGATGACAGTGTACCTGTGTTTTTCGTATATTTTTTGACGACCTTCCAAGTGCTCGTGTCGTAAATCCACAGCTCATTTTGGTCCGACGCAACTGCGAGGCGCTTACCATCTGGGCGATACGCGAGCAAGAAAGGATGCCCTTTAAACCCTTGCAACTTCGTCGTCTTTGCGTTGGCTGCTGCCCCCGCGATCATCACGTATTGTTTCTTGACACCAATCGCGATCTGGTCTGCCGAAGCGATGGGGTTGAGCGCTGCTCCTATCACCAAACCACCTGGGTAGATGTGTTTGTTCTTGATCGTTTTGTCTGTGAGGCTGAATCTCTCTACCGCAACATGACCACCGACGAGCAACGTGTCGTTGTCGTGTGCGATGTGTAGACTTGCAGGGCTTCTAACGGATTTATCGATGGTTTTTATGAGCTTTTTCGTCTTGACATTCCAGACGCCGACAGGTGTTTTGTTGCATCCCCACGAGTTGTAGTGGACTGCTGCTACGAGCTTCGCGTCAGGACTGAAGGCAATATGTCCGATGAAGTGACAACCTAATTCATCTGTTTGCAACAGCTTTGAATAGAAGCATTGACAGACTTGGTCCACACACGCCTGATCTGTCTTGCATGCTTTGCCACATGAACCACAGTGGTGGGGGTCATAGCGTGTATCTGAGCAGTAATTTTGGCAGTACTCTTTGCCATCGGAGCAAACACATGAACCGCTTTGGCAGGTTGCACCTTTACCACATGTCGGGCTACACGGTTTGTTCTCTTCTTCTTTGACAGGCTCTGGTACACCGGCGTCTTGTCCGTTATTCGGCTCTGCTGAAGGCTCTTGTGTCACGACAACTTCTTTTGCAGGTTCCGTCTGGGTCGGTTCTGCAGAAGGTTCTGTGTTTGTACTTTTCTCTGTTGTGGTTGTGGGTTCGGTTGTGGTTGTGGGTTCGGTTGTGGTCGTGGGTTCTGTGTTGTGACTGGCTTCTTTTCCAGGTGTCCGTGTGTTAGGCGGAGTGACCTGACAGTAACATGCACCAAAGATACCGTTCCCCTGACAGGTACGTTTACCTTGTGAACCATCAGGACATGGACAATATCCAATGTTTCCTGGGGTGCATGTGTTTTGGCTGACGCCACAATGGACAAACACAAACGCCAGGACACACGTGAGTAATCCGAGGCGAAACATATTCATGATAGACTTCTCTCTTTTTGGCTGTGAGTGTACTCTTCTCGTCTAGAGAAGTCCGATGCGTCCGCGATTGAGATAGGGAGAGCCGAAGGTCTTGAGTTTGACACCCATCGCTTCGCAGATCTCTCTCCAGAAGTCAGGTTCTGTACGTTGACTGACACGTGCAAATGGTTGTTGTTTGATATCACCATCTGGTGTCTTGAGGGTCCAGCCGAGCTGTTGAGGGATTTTGATGTGGCGACCTGTTTTGAGTCCGGGCGCGCCACGTCCACCGATCACCAAGAAGGGTTTGCGGTTGCGGTCGTGGTTTCCATCACCGACTTCACCGCTGATCACGATGATAGTGTTCTCCAACAACGTGTGTCCATTGGGCTCTTTGATCGCGTCCAGCTCTTTGGCGAAATCTGCGATCTTCTGAATGGACCATTTGACGCTGCCTTCAAAGCACAAACGCCCTTCGAGATCTTTGTAGTGGGCGACACATTGGTGAAAGTTGACTGAACTTCCACAGGGCTTCCCTCTACGGGTCTTGCCTGATGAGTCTTTCCAATCATAGATATCGTGGGGGACTTCACCGATCCTGAGCACGCCAAATCGCGTGAGGTTGCACGCAAAGGCCGTCTTCAAGTTGGAGAATTGTGAGCTGATACCCAGCTCGTATCGTTGGTGTCCCTGGATTTTCCACCACTCCTTGGGGATGGATGTCGGTGCCTGACAATTTCCACCTGTTTTGATGGTCCCATTGAGACCGAGCGCTGAGGCGGTCTCGTTGATGGAGTTGGTGAATTGGTCGAGCTTGATCTTTTCTTCGACTGTGAGGCGACTGCGGAGGGTTTTTAACTCACCTGCGACCTCGTCGAGGATCTTCTTGCGCTTCTCTCTGAGTGCGCGAAGTTTGGCTTCGTTCGATTGCACACCACCGACGTTGTTGAGGATGGCGGCTTGTGCGAGCGTACCTGTTTGTAGTGAGATGGGTTTCAAGTGGGTGTCGTAGCAAAGCGACAAGGCGCCGTTGCTTCTGGCTGAACCACCAGCCCATGATATCAGTCGTTGTGCCGGAAGGACTCCCTTTCCGAGCTTTTGTTCGAGGAAGGTTTCAACTGAGGGGGTACGAGGTGCGCCTCGCTTCGCCGGGTCGGCGCTGCCTGTGAGGAGGTGTGCGTATGACTCATCGTGTGCGTTACCCCACCATGTACCAAAGAGGCCATCGACGAGTGTGACGTGCTCTCTGATCGGGGTGAGTGGTGAGAGCCACGGCGAAAAGGTGAAGTTGTGTTCTGTCCCTTTGGCCCCACCCGGGCCACCCACACCATGTTGTAACATGATGAAGAGGAGTCGTGGTTTGACGCCCGTGTCTGCGAGCGCACGTGATGATGTGATAAGTGGGCTGAATGCCAGTGATGCGATCCCTGCATTTTGTAAAAAGTGTCGGCGGTTCATGAATATCTTACTCATTGACCTTAATCTCCTTGCCTAATTGGACCATTGTCATTCCTCGCAAAAAATCATATCGAATTTCACAAGGCTCGAAAAGGACCTTTTTATCCCTCCACAAGAGAGTATACACCGAGTTCTTACTCTGGACGAATGAATGCCCTCCTCTTTTTTCTCCAGAAAAACTTACGTGTATCGGCTGTTTGTGTCGAATGGTTGCGTGAAAAAATGCGAATAGTATTCGCTATTATGTTTGTCGAGCTTGTGGGAGTAGAGAGTGAACGAAATTGTGTCGTGAGATTTTTTTTGTGGTAGAGTGTTGCTTACGGTTCATTCGATGATTGAGGAGAAAGTATGCTGAAAGTGAATACACAAGGTGGTTACTCAACACTGTCTCTCATTGTGTGGATGGCGGTCGTTGTGTCAGGTATGTCGGCGTTATGGTTGAGCAGTGGACAGGTCAACAAGAAGCTCATTCTCGGTCACAATCTCAACGAAGAACACCCCGTCCACCTCGGTCTTGTTGCCTTCAAAAAGAAGCTCTCATCACTCTCCAATGGCAAACTTGAGGTGCTGTTGTACCCCAATGGACAGTTAGGTCCTGAGCGCGATGTCCTCGAACTCATCCAACTTGGGGCTGTTGCGATGACCAAGGTCTCCAGCATGAATCTCGAAGCCTTCGCGCCTGAGATCGCCGTCTTGAACCTTCCCTACATGTTCCGCAGCAAAAAGCACTACTACAACGTCCTCGACAGTGAGATTGGTGAGAAAATGCTTCGAACACCAACGAGTAAGCTTCTTAGGGGACTGACCTACTACGACAGTGGTGCGCGGAGTTTTTACACCCGCAAACCGATCCTTCATCCCAAAGATTTGAAGGGTCTCAAGATCCGTGTGATGGGCAGTCAAACGGCGATTCGCATGGTCAAATTGTTGGGAGGTTCACCTACGCCCATGCCGTACGGCGAGATCTATACAGGGCTGCAACAAGGTGTGATCGATGGTGCAGAGAGCAACATCACCGCGCTGACACTTGGCCGGCATGGTGAGGTGATCAAGAACTTCTCCAAAAACGAACACACGATGCTCCCCGATATCTTGATTATCAGCGAGAGGATCTGGCGTACGCTGACACCGCAGATGAAGAAGTGGGTCAAGCAAGCGGCTGCATACTCAAAGAAGATCCAGCGTCGTAAGTGGAAAGAGGCCATTGAAAAAGCCAACAAACAGGCACGCACGACGCTCAAGATCACCTTCCAACATCCAGACAAAGCGCCCTTTATGAAAAAAGTCCACGTGATGCACGAAGAGCTCGCGAAGAGAGGTCCTCTCTACAAATCATTCATCGATGATATCCGCAAAGCTCAGTGATTGGCGCGATGCCATCGTTTGTGTAGCATATGAGCCGCCATTTTGGGTTGTCGATCCCTTGTAAAGACGCCCTTGTGATTGAGTCCACCCATACGCAAGACCGCCTGTCCTGTCTTAAAGTCCGCGAAATTCCAGATATGCATTCCAATGACATAGGGTTTTTTGTCTGCGAGGTCGAGATATTGTTCGAGCATCTCGACTTGGTACTCTTCGCTGAACATCTCCGCCGGATGACGATGACAACCGGCGATTGTATCCGCCCCAAACTCTGTGAGCATGATGGGCTTGTTGGTCTCTGTATACAGAGTATCGAGCTCCTTCTCTAACAACGCGATCCCCTCTTTGAGCTGTCCTGGTTTGACGTACCATCCCCAATATCGATTGATGCAGACGACATCACCCAATCCAAGCCATGCTTTGGGGCCACCGAGCAAACTGACCATCGTGACAGGTCGGGTCGGATCGAGCGCCTTACTTTGCTCGACGAGGGAGCGCAGACAATCTGTCGCCAAAGAAGGGATGTCTTCTTTTGTTGTTGTACCTTGTTCGAGGGCTGCTTCTTGTGCTTGTTCGAGGCTCGCAAAGTCCTTAAACAGGGTAGGAGGACAAGGTTCATTGGCGACACTCCACATGATCACAGAGGGATGGTTCTTGTCGCGCTGGATCAGGTCTTTTAATTGTCGTTCACACTGCCTATGTCTAGTGAGGATGGCATCTTCTCCATCGTCAAAAAACAACCCAACAGCCGGGATCTCATCGATGATCAAAAAGCCTTCTCGATCAGCCGTTGAGAGGGCATGTTCAGAGTAAGGATAGTGCGCTGTTCTGTACGAATTGGCGCCAACCCACTTGAGCAGGGCGTTGTCTTTGATCAGCAGAGGGAGGTGGAGTCCACGACCTGTGACCGTAAAGTCTTCGTGTTTACCGAATCCTCGTAACTCGATGGGGTCGCCATTGAGTAGGAGCTGTTGGTCTTTGACTTCGACACTTCTGAGACCGACAGAGAGGCTGTATTGATCACATGTCTCTTCATTTGTTTGGGCGAGGAGGGTGAGTGTATGGAGGTAGGGATCATCAGGAGACCACAAACGAATGGACTCGAAGGTCTCTTCAAAGGTCCAATGTGTTGTGTGTTTGTCGGTGTGAGTTTCGCTGTGATGGAGTGAATGAGATTCTTCGCCGTTGAGGGTGGCTTGTATCGTATTGATGTGTTTGTGTGTTTGTAGTTGGACTTTGTAATGGACATGACCAGAGGGGAGGAGCGTTGTTTGGGTTGAGATGTCGAGGATTCGACTTGTTGGGAGCGCACAGAGTGTGACTTCTCGGTGTATGCCACAATACGGGAAGAAGTCGAAGTTTGCGTCGGGGAACATCGCTGTTCCTGCGCCAGCCTGCCAACCACCGACATTGCCTGGAGGAACTCTCTCTGGGTGCAGTCGGTTTTCGACGCGGACGGCGAGGAGGTGTTGTCCTTCGTGTAGGTGTGCTGAGATGTCGAAGTGAAAGGGGAGATGTCCACCTTCGTGATGGCCGAGCTGTGTGCCGTCGAGCCAGCATGTTGCTGTATAATTTACCGAACCAAAGCGCAGGATAGTGTCGTATGCTTCCCAACCTTTGGGGCGGTAAAACGTACAAAAGTACCAGGCTGTGTCGAGGTAATCACGTGTGTCTGTGAATTGTTCATTCCAACTACCGGGGACGGCGATTTGTCGACATGTTGGTGGTTGATTCATCCATGATTGTGAGATGCCGATATCTTTGGGATCGAGTTGAAAGTCCCATAATCCGTCGAGTGAGTGGGTGTATCTGTAGCGATTCTGGATGGGAAAAAGCATCTTGTGGGGCTCCCTCGTGTTGCTCAGTTGGTTCCTCTTTTTGCCAAATGGATTATGTGTTTGTCGGAAAGAAGGACGTCTGTTGAATAGCCTTCAGGCTCTCTGTCCAAAGGAGCGTTTCGGCATCTTGATCGCGCTCTGCTGGGAGTCGTTCTGCTGGACCGGCCTTGCCTCGACCTTCTGGACCAAAGAAGTCCATTGATTGAACCGATGGATCACAAGAAGCGCGTAAGATCCCCATCGTTCCGTCTTCGACTGAGTGAGCGCTGCGCAGCGTACGCCATAGGATCAGTTTGTCGAGGAACCTTGTACCGCCAGCCTTCGTCGTTTTGGATTGTAGACCTGAATCGGTGGGGCCAGGGTGAGCGCAGAGGCTTTTGATGTTGTCTTTGAATGTGGGTCTGTGTTCGGCGATGGCGTCGGCGAGTCCGTAAGTGAAGAGCAGGTTGGCCAGTTTGCTCTGTTGATAGCGTCTCCACCGACCGATCCCTGGAAAACCATCTCCTCCAAGAGCACCACCATTGGGTCCGAGATAGGCAGCGTCGAGTGGGCTTCCTCTTCGGGCACCACTCGAATGATTGACGATGCGGGCCTCTCCTCTCTCTGCTGCGGCTTTTTCAAAGAGCGGCCAGATCGCACTCGTGAGTAGAAAGTGAGAGAGGTGATTGGTTTGCATTTGTACATCAAAACCATCTCTCGTGGCGATGTCATTGATCCCCATAACGCCTGCGTTGTTGCAGAGGACATCGAGACCTTCGGGACATTGTTTGATGATCTCTTTGGCTGCTTGTTTGACACTGGAGAAGTCCTGCAGGTCGCATGGGATCAACAGCGCGTTGAAGCCTTGGTCGAGTAGCTCTTGGAGCGCAGCTTCTGCTCGTGAAGAGAGACGATTGAGCATGATGACACGTGCGCCAAGTTGTCCACAGGTCCGGGCGAGGACTTTGCCTGTGCCACTTGTACAACCTGTGATGGCGATCGACTTGCCTTCTTGGCTGGGGATGCTCTTTGCGTAAGCTGTGTAGTATTGGGTCTGTGGAGTCACTGGATTCCAAAATGACATGTCTCGCTCCTTGGGCCGTGTTTGGAGAAATAGATCTTGGCCATGATAGACTCTATTCCAAATTTTGGTAAGGTCGTTGGATGGAAAAATCACACGAAGGAGGGTTGGCAAGAGCAGCCTCATCACTGCTTTGGTTACTTCTTTGGGAGATGTTGTTGAAGGAGGTGCTGAAGAGCTTCATCTGGTTCATCAGAGAGAGCTGTTTGAGCCATGTCTGCGGCTATTTGTGTTGGGAGAAAACGCAGCAAAGAGAGCGCGTGAAAACGAAGCGTGGGTGAGGCATCATCCATACCTTCTGCGATGATGTTACGAGCAATATCTGTGGGGGTGACTGGCCCGAAGTGTTGGAGGATGTTTAATGTGTGTTGTGAGAGCTCTTCCTGTTGTAGTCGGGTCTGCCAGGTGTTGATACTTTCTGGTTGAAAGGCATCTGATTGTTGTGTTGACCAGGAGAGGATGAGTTCTTTTTGCAGCTCGGTCCCTTCGTTGTATATCTGTTCACATCTCTGAAGGAGTTCTTCTTTCGAAGTACCAAGCACAGTCAACCCAGATAGCCCAGCAAGGAAGATGTCAGGATCTTCGTGTGTGAGGCTTTGTTCAAAGGTCTCGACGATGAGGTCAAGGCTCACTGTACGCATACGATCCAATCGGCAAAATGTCTCGATGACATCAGACATGACAGAGAGTGCTGAGCGTTGTGTGCGTCTGTTTGGGATGTGAAAGAACCTGACAAGATCCCTCGCAGCCTCTATATCGTCGGGGTTGAGACGTAACAAGGAGCGCAAAATCATCCCAAAAGGGGAGATATATTCTTTCTGAACATTATCGAAAAAGCCCAGGTTGAGGAGCTCTAGTCTTCTTTCATGGAGAACATCTGTGGCACCTTGACCGCCTATTGTGCCGAGAACATGAGCAAAGTTTGTGAGGTGTTCAAGTGAGATGGTTCGTGTTCGTTCGATGATTCTTGCACGAACGCCCGGCGCATCAAGGTAAGCGATTAAGGCATGAGGAGCGATGATATGACCACCTTCGAGACTTTCGAGGAGGGCAGCTCTGTGATCATCGGATTGCTCGTAGACAAGACCAAGAATCGATGGACTTTCTGCAAAGGTACCAAGATGGATGTTTTGGATAAGGTCTTCTTTGGAGAACGTTTCTCCGAAAGACTCCATCGTCAGCGTCTTATCATATGTGCTACCGTCTGCGCGGGTGATCCTATCGATCATCAGTCCATGTTGTCGTTGGAATGCTCTTTTCATGAGGGGGTCCTGTTATATAAATGTCATGTACCAAAATCGTTTGTTTGTGTTCCCTTTGGAGGAGCGAGTGTTTTTTCGTAAACGAGTAACGCAGCTCGTTCTCCGGCCCATGACTCCACTTGAGCGAGCCATTTGATGCGGTTCTCGATCCATTGCTCTTCTCTCTTTTGAAGCATCGTATAGGCTTTATTGTACGTCGCCTGGAAATGATCGGCTTGTTTGTATCTTTGAAGCTCTACTGAGAGGATGAATGTAGTGCTGTTTTTGAGCGTTTTTGATGCGATGTTTGTCGCAAGCTGTTTTCTGTATGAAGGTGATCTCAACGCTGGAACTGGGCAGATAGAGGATGCATGGAGGGCTCCATAAAAGCTCTCAAGTTGAGGTGAAGGTGCGCGTTTTTGTAAGAGCAGAGCTGTCCTTGTGGCCTGTTGTGTGTTGATTGGTTGGTTTGGGCTGACAAGCCACATTCGTTTGGTGTGTAAAATGTTTTTGACGAGATGGTGTATATTGACGTTGTTTCTTCTCGCAACATGGACACAACGGCACAAAAGATCATGAGATAACATGTGCAGTATCAACTCTGAACATACATGTATTTGAAGTTTTTGCTCGATGTCTTGTTTACACTTGCTCATGTTTTTTTGCCACTTTGGGTTGGTTTTTCTTTTGATGTATCTACATGACTCATTTCTTAAGGGGAAAGGTAGAGCAAGAAAAGCAGCAATAAGGTCGTGAGCAAACAATATTGGGTGATGTATTTTCGGGCGTTTTTGTATGTGAGCCATGTCTTCTCAAATCGCTCCCCATTGATCTTGATAGAGATATATCTACCTATCAGTGGAACGATAAGTTTGTCATGAGTTATGACTTCAAGTTCAGTGTGTTCGTCCAAAAGGCAGGTTCCCAGGGAATATGTCCATGTGAACACAAGTGGTCCTTTAAAGAAGTATAGAGCGGGGTATTCTTGCTCTCCATACTTCACGTTGAGTGTCCAAGGGATTACGCACAAAACGCTCCCAATGGATATCTTGAGTCTTTTTTGGTTGACTTCGAGCTCTACTTCTTCCTGGAGGTTCGGGATGAATAGCTTGTGGATCTCTGTGTTTGTGAGCATCCAATAAACGAGCCTTGGCATGAAGTAAACAATGATGAGTACACTGATAATGGAGAGTGGCGTTTGTACTCTTTGAAGGATGTCTGTTTGTAATGACATGAGAAGAAGATCAACTCGACCCCCTATGATATAGTCCTTTGCTGCCCACATGCTCGAAGCGACACGCTGAGCGGGGTTGCTGAGCAGGATGAAGAAGACTGAATAAATGATGGGGAAGAAAAATCCGATCCTCTTCCATATCCCGATGATGATGACTGCAAAAATAATGACTTCCGGGAGACGGAGTGTTGAGTAGTAATCCACTTCATGAGTTGAAAAGATATGGAGCAAAATACATATGCAAGTCAATAGAAATGCGAGACACACATGGATGTTGAAGTTGGCTTGTGTTGGATTTACCCCGAAAATATCTCTTCGTATCCATCTGATCGTACCATCGAAACAACGCAAAAGGAAAAAGAACACCAACACAAACATAACGATGTGGAGTAGTGTCGGGGGGAGGATGAAGATCCAGCCAGAATACTGCATCAGACATGCGACTTCGTCTCCATGATCACAGGCTTGCTTGTACGTTTGTGTCGATGCTCGTATGTTTTTAGGGACAAAAAATCCCTCTTTGTAGAGCTTTGCCAAGACATAGCAAGCCTGTATGTAATTGTTGTTGTTGTTTTTCACCTCATCATGACATACTTTTGTGTAGAGCTTGACAATGTTGTCTCCATCTACCTGATGCCCCCTTTTTCTCAGCAGCTCTGCCAACGCAAAGCAACCATTTTTGTTGTCTCATTACCGGACACTTTTGATATAGGCTCGATACGAGCGTGAAAAAAACTCTGTCATGGAGTATACTCCTCGTTGAATAAAACAAACGGAGATACCC
>MDTC01172802.1_pt1 | contig 33974 bp, 48 predicted proteins | sample 811181 | NCBI WGS metagenome assembly MDTC01 (sample SAMN05326644, study PRJNA326480) | marine metagenome | isolation source: seawater | place: Pacific Ocean: North | collected 2011
ATAAAGAACAATCCTTTCTCCATTCTTTCACCCCTATACTCCGACATCTTTACTTACCATCTTACTTCTTACTAACTACTTTCAATTTTTTTTTCTTCGGGGGAAACCCCCGAACCCCCTAACCCTTATTTTCTATAAGAAAAACCGTTTCCGGAGCCGTATAAAAATTCCTATTGTTTTCATCCAACACAATCAAACTACGATACTCATTACGATCGTTTATGAAATGTCCCTTAAAAATTCCGGTAACGCCATTCATATCATCATCTTCGTTCTGTATCACGACATGGCTATCAACCCTAATTTCAACTGACCCATTCACCACCGGAGAGATTTTAATCCCGCGTGAAAACATTTTTTTCATATATTAAAAATATAAATTAATACTTCAATTTTTTCAAAAGCTTTCTTCCAATATTACTATTCCATACATCTGAAGCAAGAGAATTTTTGGTAATTTTAACATAAGGATCTTTACTTTGTTTCTCCATTTGTTTATCTATATAAATAGAATTTTACGATTCGATTTTATAATCAATATCTAAATCCATACCTGTGACACGAATATAACTGTAAAAATTTCAAAAAAAAAGCATCACAACTTTTATCCTTTCCTCTGCAATCATAAAATAGTCTCGCATAATGCTCGCATCGCAAATATGTATCTTTACACATAATTATCTATATATACTATTTATTTTTAATTCATTTTTAAGTTTTACAACATAAGTATTTAAATAAATAAAATGAAATTAACTAATGAATAAAAACAACAATATAATTCCATGGGTTGAAAAATATAGACCGGATTCATTTGACGAAATTGTACTAGACGATTCTAATAAGCACATATTAAAAAATATAATAGAACAAAATTATTTTCCAAATCTTTTATTTTATGGTCCACCCGGAACAGGAAAAACTACTACTATCATTAACTTGATCAATTTATATCAGAAAAGATATAATCAAAAAAAAAAGGAACTTATTATACATTTAAATGCATCGGATGACAGAGGTATAGATATAATTAGAAATCAAATCAATCAATTTGTTAATTCTAAAGGCTTATTTACCAGCGGAATTAAATTTATAATATTGGATGAAGTAGATTATATGACTAAAAATGCACAAAATGCCTTAAAACAGTTATTGCAAATGTATATGAAAAATGTTAGATTTTGCCTGATATGTAATTATATTAGTAAAATAGATTATTCACTTCAAAATGAATTTACGAGATTAAGATTTGATAAATTACCTAATCAAAAAATTATTGAATTTATTGATAAGGTCAATATTAATGAAAAACTTAATTTAAATAAAAATGTTATTAAAAATATTCAGCAACATTTTAAATCTGATATTAGAGCGATGATAAATTATATGCAAACTAACCAAGATAATATAAACAATAATTATATTATTAGTAATGTACATCATGAAAAATTATATAAAAAGCTAAAGGAAGATAACCACGATAATCTAAGTAGATATATAAAAAATCTATCCATAGATTATAATCTAGATAAGAAAAGTATAATAAAAATGTTTTTAAACTATTATATTAAAAACTACACACAAGAATTAACAAAAGAAAAGTTATTAATTATAAAAAACTTATTACATAGTAATATATCAAATACAGATTTGTTTGTAGATTATTTCATACATAATTTTGTATCTTTTTTTTCTGGTGAAAAACTATAATATTTTTCTATTCTAGAAGATAGCGAAGATATAAATTTATCAGGTGGGGTAAATTTAGATGGATCAAAAAATGAAGATACTATGGAATATTCCATGTTTGGTTGATTGTTTTTGTTGGTTGTTACGTCGCCAGGATTATGATTAATATCAGAATTTAATTGTTGCCGAAGCATTTATATTTATTTAGAAAATAATTGAATCGTATTTAAAGACATTTAAATATGATTAAATATGAATATTGAAGAAGAATGGGAACATTTTTGTAATAACAGTCAATTAAATAATGAAATGACATTAGATGCAAGCCATACATTAGATATTGATAAAGTTCCTAAATGTACTGATATATATATATCTACTAAAACAAAAATTATATATTTATCTAATGAAGTAGATTTAAAAGCAAATTTTTGGAAGATTCCAATTATAGATTACAATAGTCCTGTTGAAGGAGTAATTAAAAAGCAAATGAAATATTGTTTTACAAGTAAAGAAGAGTTAGAAGAAACAGAAGAACTATTGAAAAAAGAAAAAATGAAACAAATTCAATCTTTAAATAAAAAAAAAAGTGTAAATAAATTTAAAGATATACGAAAGATAAGTATAGGTGTTTGTAAGAAGGACATTATATCGGTTAGAGGTAAATTAAAAAGCGCGTTCTACAATTGTTTTGTGTTAATACTAAGGATACATATAAACGATAGTTTTAAAGAAGCTCATGTAAAAATATTTAATACAGGTAAGTTAGAAATTCCTGGTATTCAAACCGACGAATTTTTGGATAAAATACTATATACTCTTCTTACAGTATTAACTAAAATTTGCAATTTAGATATAAAAATAAAAATGGATACCTGTGAAACTGTTTTAATTAATTCAAATTTTAATTGCGGATATTATATAAACCGAGATAAATTATTTGATAAATTAAAGTACAAGTATAGAATACATACGTCCTACGATCCTTGTTCTTATCCTGGTATAATGAGCAAATTTTGGTACAACGAAGGAGAAGATGTACAAACAGGTATAAAAACATCCGTTAATGCAACACAGATATCCTTTATGATATTTAGAACAGGAAGCGTACTAATAGTAGGAAAGTGTGATGAATACATTTTAATGTCAATATATGAATTTTTAAAAGTGTTATTTATAACCGAATATAACGAAATTTCACAAAAAGGTGAAATTATTGTTCAAGAAAAAAAAAAGAAAAGAAGAAAAAAATATCTTAAAATAATAAAATCTTAAAATAAGTATTTCAAATAATCATTATTGCTAAATCCATCACTATCTAATATATTAATACGTGTAATTACGTCGTCGCTGTCGGTTAAATTTTTTACCTTGTTTACCTTTTTTAAAAATGCTTCCATTATTTCTATATAATTATTAAATGTTATATCTATAGTTGATAACTTAGAAATAAAAGTGTAAATAATCAATACTTTTTTTTTATTTAAATCATTTATAGTACTAGGTATATAATTGCATAAAGATATTATTTTATCTATTCTTTTATTCAAAGATTTTTTTGATAAATTTGATTCATTAATTAATTTTTCAAAAAACAAGTTTAAATAGATAGAAAACTTATCTATCATATAGAATAGGTCTCCTTCGTGTTTTCCTTTTAATTCATAGTTTTTCTTATACTCAGAATCTATATCAAATAACGTTTTTTTGTAAACAAACAGCACCGCATCTTTAGACGATAATTGTAAAAAACCTCCGTTATCATTTCCAATCTGACCAATAAATTCAACATAATAAAAAAGGCCTTGCTGACAGTGTTTATAGGTAATATCTAAATTTTTCAAATATAGAAATAACATGTTAAATAACGTAGCAATGGTTTGTAACCCTCTTAAAAACAAAAAATTATAGTATTCATCATTTTCGTTTTTATAATTTTCCTGGAAATGAGTTATGTACTCTTTAATTAACATTATATATTTTATGTAAATCTTATCCATAGAATCGGAGACCGTTTCTTTATATAATTTAACATTTGATATAGATTCTTCCATATTATTATATATATTAAACTATTAACTTTATATTAATAAAAAAATAAGTATTTAAAGAAAAAAGGGAAAAAATATTTATAGTATGGCAAATACTGAAAGTGTTACCGAAAGTAATTATAGATTACCTGGTAATTTAACATTACAACATGCTGCGAAATTATCGGTAGTAGAAGACAGACCTATTATGCTTGATTACTGGGCTTTATCCTTAGAAAAAAGTGTTATAATTGGTGTAAAGGAGGACGGTGAAAAATTGTTAGTAAAAAGTGAGGATGAATATACTAGTCCAATCAGTAAAATTTTCAAAGTTGAAAATGAATATATTGTAATGACTGAAAATTCTATTTACGTAGTAGATACCGGTTGTCAAACCAAGCGTATTTCTTAAATAATATATTTTAGTAAAAATATTAAAATATATTAACATTATCTATATATTTTTTTTAGGATACATGAAATCATAAACAATTAGTAGCACCTTAAATATTATATACAATATAAAAAGCTGGAACATTAACTGGGCTACTGCTATTATAAAATTTTGAAGATTTCCGCTAAGAACCAACATAATAAAAATAGTACCAAACGGCCATATAAGCGCCGAAAGGAGACTTGGTTTCGGTACCGCGAGTTGCTTTAAATAGTGATAAATAGTTGTTGGAAGAATAAGTCCAAATACAGCTGAATTAAAAATAACAAAGGATACAAATATTGCATAGGATACTAATAATATATCTATCATAAATATTGATAAGATTATTTTATAATATTTCTTGTAATTTATTTACGGTTTCCTGAGATAAATTATTTGGGAATTCGATCGTAAATTCGATGATTAATGACCCGGTTGTTTTATCTCTAATCATTCCTAGATTAGGTATTATTTTTTTTTGATTATTTCCAACAACGCCGCCTTTATTATTATTTATTTTATAAATTTTTCCATTAATATGGTATAATTCAAATGAAAATCCGCACAAAGATTCTTTTAAAGATAACGTTTTATGAAAGATTAGGTCCATTCCATCTCTAATAAAATTGGAATTATTTTTAATATCAACTTTTATTCGTACATCTCCTTTAAGGTCTCCTTGTAATACCATGTTTCCTTTATCTTTTATAACAAACATCTCTTCAATATCAACTCCTTTTGGAATCTCGAGATAAACGGTTTCTTGTTCTTCCGTTTTTTGTTTTTTACCATGTTTTACCCATCTATTTATAGATACTGGTATATTACATCCTGTGTATGCTTCCTCTAGTGTAATACATACGGTTTTTAATATTGGTTCTGGTTTTGAAATGGCATTTGAAAATGAATATGGATTTACAGATGGATGCATCGCTGTAAATATTCTAGCACTTCCACCCGGAAAAATTATCTCTTCATCGAAATCTGGTATATTTAAATCCTTTAATCCATTTAATCCATTTAATCCTTTTAATCCAAACATCATACTAAAAATATCATCTGGATTTACAGGCACTCTAACATTACCATTATCGTTAAAATTCATAAATGGATTTTTTTTACTTAGATCATAATTTCTTCTAGAATCCCTATCTCCTAAAACTTCATATGCTTGATTTATCTCCTTAAATTTTTCTTCCGCTGATGTATTTCCCGAATTTCTATCTGGGTGATATTTCATAGAAAGACCTCTATACGCCTTTTTTATATCCGATTCACTTGAACTTGAATCTACTCCCAATATTTTATAATAATCTACAGACATTCTAATATTTTATAACAACAAAAACTTAAATACTTATTTACACATAATATATTATGGATGAACCATTTATTTTTAAATATAAGCCTAAAACGATAAATGATTTAGAACTAGACCAATCTTTAAAAAAATTATTAAATTTAATTGTAGATATAAATGAGTTAAATATTTTGATCATAGGTAGTACTGGTTCCGGAAAATCGTCTCTTATTAATATTATTATAGATATGTACTTCAAAGGTTATGAACATATTAAAAATAAAAATATATTACACATTAACAATTTAAATGAACAAGGTATACAGTATTTTAGAACCGAAGTCAAAACCTTTTGTCAAACCACCAAAGATAAAATTAAAAAACTTGTAATAATCGATGATATTGATATTATTAATGAACAAAGCCAACAAGTGTTTAGAAACTGTATGGATAAATATAAAAATAACGTTCAGTTTCTTTGCTCTTGTACTAATACGCAAAAAGTAATTGAAAGCTTACAATCAAGACTAAACTCTATAAAATTAAATAAACCAAATGAAACATCTCTCAATAACATTTTAAATAAAATATCTGAACAAGAAAATTTTGTTATGAATAAATCAGCAAAAAAAGAACTGATAAAACTATCCAATAATTCTATAAGAATTTTAATAAATTATTTAGAAAAAATAAAGTTAATCAATCAACCCATAACAGAAAGTAAAATATCTAGTATATGTACCAATATTTGTAATAATGATTTTGATATATTTAATAACTATTGCTATAAAAATAATTTGAAAGACGCAATTTTAACGATAATGAATCTTCAAAATAGAGGTTTTTCTGTTATGGATATACTCGATAGTTATTTTATATATATCAAGTTTAACGAAACAATTGAAGAAAATATTAAATATGAAATTATAAAATTAATTTGTAAATATATTACTATATTTCATAATATACACGAAGATGAAATAGAGCTATCTTTATTTACAAACGATATTATTATTTTATTAAATAATAATATAAAAGAAAATGAATAACCAAATATTTAAATTTACTATTCCTGATCATATTTTATATGATTTCATAGAACAAATATTTCTATTTAAAAATAAAAACTACTATACCTTAACACCAGCTTCTTTTAAAAAGGGGACTTTTTTAAATATCTTAAATGATTTTTGCAATAGTCTTAAATACTATTACCATACATCAAAGCATCATTATTTAACTAGAGAACTTAATTATAGTAGATTAATGACTATCATTAGACAGATTTGTAAACATAAAAAAATTCCTATTACATCCAATATAAAATACGATAAATCCAAATATAACATTCATTATTACATATTTTTTGATCCATAAGACGTCAAGAAGTATTTACATAAAATATTATCACACGAGAGAATTTCGGCCTCGCTTAATTTACAGAACCAATTGTATGCGTTTCTTTTCATTAATTCCCTATGCGGTATGATTATTCCATATAACAAACTATCAAAATTTATGTAATCTCTCGAAAATAAATCCTCTAACATAATTGGTTTATCTTCTACATCTTTACACCCAAGATGTTTAGAATTTACTATATTTATTTTTGAACTAATAATCATATCACCGAACAGCGCTTCATTTTTACCAGTTATTATTGATTCTGTGGTATAATCTTTTGAAATAAGCAGTTCATTTGATTGAATTAACTCTTCGATAACAGGGTCATTTTTATTTGCACCAATTATATCCGTAGAAGGAATATAATCTCCTTTATTAAGAGTATTATTAGATTTATCAATAACAAATGGTGTATTATTTCTCAATCCATTATACATCAAATCTTTTAGCGAATGTAAACATAACAAAGAATCCGGTATAAACATACCCCCATAGTATTTTAATAATTTAAGTTTAGCTAAAAATCTTATCTTTTCTTTTAAAGGAGAACCTACGCGATCAAGATCCGTATCCCACTCTGGAATTAAATTATGAAAAGATTTATCATCAATTAAACAGATTTTAAAATCTCTCCCGCAGTGCCTTATAATACTACTTATCGTTAATTGAATATAAGATAAATTTAGTTCCATACTACTTCTAGAATTAAACGATTCCCATGATCTAGAATTTAATTCATATGGAACATGCACCCATAATATGGGTAACGCGGATGTCGCTATATCTGTGTCGTTTAATAGATAATGTCTTATTAATTTGGATCTTTTAAATTCATCTTCTCTTTCATATTTATCTAAAAATCTTTTGTAAAATACACCTACTATTATTGCTATAATTAAGATAAAAAATCTATTTAAGATAAATTCAATCATATATATTATTAAAATATATTTAATTTAAAATTCTATTAAAATGTCTAGATATATTGTTATTTATCTTATCTGCTTCTTGGGTTTGTTTAGCCAGTCTAAAAGCAGTATTTGAACCTATCTGCATGTTTTTTTCTTCTTGTTTTTTTAAAAATAATTGCACCTCATTATTATTCATCGGTTTTATTACATCCTTCTCTCGGCTCATCTTTAACTCCATCATGTTTGAATATTTCGGCCTACTTAGTAAATCGTGTTCTGATACCGGTACTACCGTTTCAATATGTGCTTTCTTTAAATCTTCAAATTGCAACTTACTAAATATATCAGAACTATAATTTTGCAACGCTTCTCGTGTTAAATCATAACTTGAACTACTTCCTAAAGGAGAAAAATCGCGATGTACAATTAAATCTCTCGCCAACCTCTTTTTATTTTCAATCACACTGTTCATCTGTGTTATATTGTTTATCTTTACGTCGTTTAAATCATCGTTACTTGAAAACCATTCACTATATCCCTTATCGTTTTCATCATCATCCATCTTATTTGATTCAAATATTTCATTAAACTTCTTGTTGAAAGTATTTGATTTCGTAAATTTTTTAATTTTATCTTCATGCCCTATATCTTTTTTTAATTCCTCTATGTAAGAATTATAGTCAGTCGATTTATTTCCCCCCTGTTTTCTAAATTGATACACATAGAAAAGTATTTTATAAGCCTTTGAATAAAATAAAAATACATCCGGTGACAATTTTGACTTATCTGGATGTGTCATTAAAACCATTTTTTTTGCCTTTTTCATATCCTCTTCACGAATATCTATAGATAATTTAAATAATCTTAATATATCATTTAAATTATAATTATTTATATCTAAATCTAGACCTTCCATTATATTATTATTATTTTTTATTTACCTAACACTTGACCGAAAAAAGTATCAATATTTTCTTTATCTGAACCTACTACACTATAATCTGCCCCCACCATCGTATTTCCCTTCTTCCACGCTAATATTACAGGAATAGAAGAAACTTGCTTTTTCGTTTTCAAATAAGCATATAGCTCAAAGTTGTCATCTACATCTAAATCATAGCATACAACACTAGCTGGCATCTTTTCAAACCATTCATGTAAATAATCATGGATTTTTTTACACGGAGCACACCACTCTGCTCCAAATTTTATCACAACTATTCCTGGATTTTTTTTCAATATATTTAAGAATTCACTTTTATCTTCTATTTCCTCTATTACCTGACCACTCATATGTATAATAAAATACATTATCTTTAAATAATTAATATAACGACTTAGCTAAATATCACGTATAATAATAATGGAACATATTTGTTCAAAATTACAATTATCTCCTAATGTGTTATTAATTACTATACCTATAATATGGGGCATATACGAATTTAAAAAATTCGTAAAATCGCTAGATGAGTTAAATGAAAAAACGGCTTTTTTCCAACAAAAACTTATCTTATATCAGCTACATCTATCGAATATTTCAAATAAACAATTTGACAACGTATATGAATATCCATTCTTAACCGATTTTAATAAATTAGTAGAAAAAGCAAACACAATATTGAAGTAAGATATATAATTTAACTACAATTTTCTTGTGCGATTATTTTTTTACTATTTATATATTCCATATCACATTTTATCATATTTAATCTCCGATAAGACCAATCATAATCTATTTGTCCCGGATTATAATACATTAAATCAAACTCATCTTCTTCCTTCATCGTGTCAAGCTTTTTAATATATATATTTAACCAATACAATTTAGCTTGTTTTATAGATACCAAAGGTTTATCAAGTAAATATCCTTTGATTATATGCATAATTTCGGGTGGTATTTTATTTATAATAAAGTCTTTACAAATACATTTATAATTATGCAATAATATGGAATTTAAATATTGCTTTATATCGCTGTCATCTGGCATATACGAAACATTCGTAATATACTTGGCAGCACTCGTTGAAATAACACTTGGTTCAAAATAAGACAAAAGCTTTTTCTCAATCGTTTTCTTCATCTTGATTTAATATAATTATTAATCTAATAATTATATCAATTTTAATTTAAAATATTCATTTGTCATCTCTTATTTAATAAATGATACATTTTTTTACGAAGATGTCCTCCAAACCATATTGACATAAAAGAAAGGAATATAAAAATTTCTAAAGGATTTTTCAATAAAATTTTATCTTTATATGTTTCACTAGGTTCTATCACCATAGGTTTTTTTTCATCAAATTTTTTAAAATCTGAAGTTTTTTTATTATTTGCATACAAAGTTAAACGACGTCTTTTTATAATAACATTATCTTTAATGTAAGGAGCTAACATTACTTTTATATCATGATTATTTTTATATGATTTACTTTTGATAATAAATTTATTGGAAAAGAATATACATGATTATTTTGTTTTGTTAAATTAACAACATGTAAAAATCCACATGAAAAATTATCTATTAAATTTTTCGAATAATTATAATGAGGTAAATCTGTAAAATTAATCACATTCCAGTAATAAGGCTTTTCTGTAAGCGACTGTGTTGTTTTAGAGACAACTCTTAATTTATGAAACATCTTAAAATTAAGAAAAGGATAAATTAAATCTAAAATTAACTCGTTCATATTAATATATCAATATTTTGTTTAGGTTTTTACTAAATTAAGCGCAACTCTTATTTCAAACGACAATAACCAAAAAGTATGAATTAAAAATTTTGATATTTTATTTCCATCGTCACTATAACTACTTAAGTAGGTTGGTTCTTTAAAAATAATATGAGATATATCTTGCAATATATAGCCAATTAAAAAGAATATAACACAACCTATATATGTAATCCTTTTTTTATATTTACAAATCATTATTGAATAATACGTAATAAGTACCGTAGTAATCCCACAACAATCCGTATCAGGTATAGAATACTTATTTACGATCCAAGAGGTTCCACATATTAAATATGGCAAATGATAAGGTTTGTTTTCAAACTTTTTTTGTATAATACCAAGAAGAGATATATAGCACATAGAGGAAGTGATCAAATGAAAATATATATTGTATTTATTTTCATGATATTTTGAAAACTCATTTAAATGATAATAATAAACGTCCGTATTGTGTTTTAAACTACTTTGATGCAAAGCTATGGTTATCGATAAAAGAAATAAACAAATATTTGATAAATTAAATCTAAATCCCGTAATAGAATAAATATATAATCCCGTCAAAAACTTATATAAAAATAAATCTCTCTGGAATGTTCCACTGGAAATAGTTCCCAACATAATCTGTATCACACACAGATAACTAGATATACATTCTGTAAATACGTAAAACGAATATCTATTTTTATAAACGCCATTATATATCAAATAAATTACAGCTATATTTACTAATCCTATAAAATATTCCGTATATCCTCCTAATATAGTAATACAATTTATAGAAAGAGATAAACAAAACGCCCCTACATTTTTGTAAGGATTTATAGAATATAAAAACTTATTTCTAGCAAAACTATTATATTTCATGTTTAACTTTTTATAAAAGTTATGAATTGAATTTAAAAATGCAGGATAATCATAAAAGTGTAGTTTTAATACTATTCTGGACTCATGATATTTTTCTACTATACCTGGTTTTATCCAGTGTAAATCTCTGTTAAAATCATGGCATATAAAATTGTTTGGTTTTAATGTTATTACACTTTCATCCAATTTATTTAATGGAAAATAATTAGTTGTGTTGTTGGGATTAGTAATACAGTATATGCAACGCCAGCATCTCATGAATGGAATCCATCCTAAAAATCCATCCAAATGAGGTGTAATAAAAACGTTATCCGACCCTACATTATTTTCAGGTTTGGAATAATACAATTCATCCATTTCATCAATCCCAGAAATAATATGATTTGTTTTTCCCATAGAATACTTTTCCACTAGATGTCTTTGTATATTATCTTTTACTTTACTTATATAATTTCTAGATGTTTCATCTAAATTCCTACACCATTCGTGGATAGTTGTATTAGATGTTAGCTCTTTGATTTCCATATTATAATTATATAATTTATTATATTTAAATAATATAATTTACATGTTAAAAAACTTTTTAAAATGTCCAAACTCCATAAAAATAATAGAAAGTAATGCAAAAGTCAAACCTATTTTTTTATAATTATCTAATTTTTCATTATCATGCAATCCTAGAACGGTGACTAACAAAATGGTTACAACATGATATATAGCATGAGTATGTATTAGTCCCTTTGTTGAAAAAAGTACTGCGTGCATAAATCCTACGAATATAAAAGCAGGTAAGCCTATCACGTAGTTTTTTCTTTTAAGCGTGTAAAAAGCATATAGTTCAACGGATACAGTCACTAGCAAAAGAAGATAAAAATAATAAATATTTTTTAGATCAAGATTTAGATTAAATGAACCCATTTTATATTATAGCGATATTTAAATATTATAATATATATAATATGAAACCAACACGACTTCCTAAAAGAAAAACTAAACGTATTGAAAAAAGAAAAAGTATTACGCGTAAAATACTTTACAAAAAAAAAAAGAAGTATTCTGGTGGAAATGCAGCTGTTGCTGGGATAGGTGCTGCTACAGTAGCTGGATTATCTCTTGGCCTTGCTGCTCGTAAAAAGTGTTGTCCGATTGAAAAATGGATCGATAAATCACACGAACATAGTCAAAAAATAAAAGAAAAGAAAAGAAAAGCTCTAACTAAAAAATTTACTAAGGCTGCCCAAAATTTAGGTCTTTCGCGAGAAGGTAGAAAAATATTAATGCAAGAATTATACAATAGGTATCCAAAAATATTTCCTGATTTGGCAGAAGATAAGATCAAAAAAAGAAGAAATGAAAAAAGAAAAAAGAAAAAAAATACATTAAAAGAACAAAAAAACATCTTTGCAAAAAAAACAATGAAAAAAATACCATAATAAAAAGAAAAAATGCAAACAAGCAATCGTAGATATTACACAATCTCCTCTACAATTATAAAATAAAAATAACTATTAATAAATATCTTTTATAATAATATATATGGACTCTTTAAAATTTACATACTATTTTTCTGTAATCGTTCAAATAATTGCTTTAGCTTTTCAAAATTATGGATTAAATTACACGGTGACCCCTGAACACGAACCTTTAAAATATGCCTTAAAATTAGAATACTATGTAAGTATCATCGAACTTCTAGTGTATATATGGATTGGAATGATATTATCCAAAATAAATGACATTACACCTAGAAGATACATAGATTGGGTTATAACTACTAGTATTTTGCTTATAACTACCAGTATATTATTAATATATGAAAAACAAAAACAAGATGGGTTTATTGAAAAGAAAAGTGCTGAAGAAATGATCGTTGAAAATAAAGAAACCTTAATTAAAATATCCGTAGCTAATCTTTTAATGTTGCTATTTGGATTTTTAGGAGAAACAAAAAGGATTAACAAATATGCAGGTTTGATTGTAGGATTAGTATTTTTCATTTATGGATTTTACACAATATATGATTCGTTTGCAAAACAAACTACTTTTGGTGTTCAGTTTTTTGCGGTTTTCACAATCGTATGGATACTATATGCAGTCGCTTACTTAATGAATCCAATACTTAAAAATAGTATGTATAATATATTGGATTTAATTTCTAAAAATGTCTTTGGAATTTACCTAATGTATAGGGTATATCAAGTAGCAGTTTAATTATTTTTAATAGTATAAATAATATTATTAAAAATGAATCTCTCAAACATTTATATATGTTTCCAACTCATTAATGTTTATATGAGGTAGTTCTACATGTGATTCCCAGAAATATTTACAAAAAGCCCATTTAAAATTAAAATCATCTGAATACCATTTATTTTCCTTTTTTAAAAGCTCTTGTATATTACGTGGTAAATATTTATGACTTTCAAGTGGTAAAACATAACACAACTGAACCAATGGAGAAATTGGGTCTTCCTTCTTATTTTTTACAAATTCCGTATCAAAACACGGAATATACTTATATAAATCTTCTAAAAGAGGCGGATAATCATAATCGTATTTCCACCTCCAATCACAACAACCTATCGTATAATACTTAAACGTCCATTCCAGTGCTTCCAAAAAATTTATACATATTCGTTTTTTTAATGGCTCTGTTATTTCTATATCAAATAACGCTTTATAATATCTCTCTTGCCAATTATCTTCATTTGGATTAATATACATCTCCACCGAACGATCTATCGTTGGTAAATTTAAAAACTTATATTGTATATCTTGCAACTCTTTCAGTGGAAAATTCCTTTTTTTACTTTTTCTAATAGTATATTCGTGTTGTATGTAAGCGTGTTCATTATTCTTTAAATACTCTATAAATAATCTAAAATTTTTCCAATTTATTTTTTCATTATTTTCTACAATTGTTTTATTTACAGAACCTAGTGTATTTGAATAGGCATCCATGATATAATCTATACCGTTTGTTCGTATATTGATAGCTGGAAAATGTGGTATAAAATCGTTTCCTAGTAAAAATGTAATAAATATATAATCATATAATTTACTCATGCTTGTTTCATCTATATTTATACTCATATCAATTGATATTGCTTTTGATAATTCAAATATATCTAAAATATACAACTCATTTGGTTTTAAACGTTTATCAATTGTTTTTATAAATTCCGGGGTTTCTCGAAATAAATACATATTTTTACTATATCGTAGATGATTAATAGTCAACATGATTAAATCTGCATCCAATCCATAAACAATCGTATAAAAATCTTTATACGTGGAAGGATTATCTCTAATGTGTTTGTATAGTTTATGTTCGCCTTCTCCATTTTCATTACTAGTAGAAATAATTAATTGCTTTACGCCAAAGGTAGATGGTTCCTTAAAATAAGATGTAATCTTGTTTGATAGATTTTTCATGAATTCTGTACCAGGAGTGATCTGCGTTGTATCCATTTTTGGAGGTTTTCCATAACTTTGCATAAGATTTTCTTCAAAACTAGACTTATGACGCCTATTTCGTTGTTGTTCGAGTTTCGCTACAGGTGCAACACCATCAAATGCAATATATATTACATTTGTTGGTTTTACAAGATAAATATACTGCTCCACTTTTTTACAAATCAATTCAAATATCATTTGTTCTGTTAGTTGTTTATTTTCCTTTTCTAATTCTCTAATAGCATCGTAAATAATAGAATTACAATCAAATAACAAGTTATGAACTTTTGACAAAAATTCCAATTTTTTAATGATCTTACTGTGATTCTTTGCTATATACGCAAAATACGCAGGTATTCCCATTATAATAATAATCGCTATTTCTCTATAACATTTTTATTTATATTTATACAAACCACGATGAAATTCTAAAAGACATGGATTGCTTTGAATAATTGTATTACCATATTGAATATTTTATACATGCTAGAAATATATACAGAGAGTCTCTTATTCTACGTAAATGGATACTTCCTATTAATCATAAAGATATTACACAAAACCTAGAAAATCTAATGAACTGCCAGGCTTGTTTAAATGATGCAAAAGCAGCTCGTATTGTCTTTGAAAATATCTTAATAGTTAAAAATTTAAGATAAACCCGTTAAATTAATATAATAAATACAAATATATATAAAAATGAATGAAATCATTAAAAAAAACAAAAAAAAACTAGATAAAATAGAAAAAATTAAAAAAAATGATACATTTAGCAACAATTATCAAAATAAAATTAAATTTTACGAAGAAATCATCCAAGAAACCATCCTATCTGTACAAAAATATAAATTCTTAGATATTATTACAGCAAATGAATTAAATATTACTATCAACAATTTAGAGCAGATTATTAATCAACTATCTGAAACTAAGGATGAAAAAGATAAAAATGTGATTAGTGAAAAATTACAAAAAATTAACGATTCCTTATTTGATACATTTAAACAATTTGGAACTACTAATATTACCAATCTATTAACAGTATCATTTGGTAAAAACTTTATCAACCTAATAAAAGACAACGAAAAGTATAAAATAATCGATAAATACGTTCATCCTATAAGTTTTAAAGTGCTTACTGCGTCAGAAAAAAAAAACAAAACACCTTTAATTAAAAATAAAATTATCGAAGATTTTATGATTGCAGAAAACTCTAATGATTATGAGTGTTTTGACCTTGGGAGAACTACAAAAATATTTCAGTTAAAGGTATATGGCATAAAGATTGCTATACGAAATAAAGAAGAAAAAAAAATATTAATTTTGAATGGTTTAAGCAAGGATCTTATGATGCCTTCCATAACTGACAAATTATTTAAAGATAAAATAAATGACTTAAGATTAAATAAACCCGAAGAAAATGATTACAGTAGTAATACATTTGACAATTTTATTGATTCATTATCTATAAAAGATTTACTTATCTATAGCAATGAAGAAATATATTTTAAGTTTGCCGGAACTATGAATCAACTTAATTTAATTAAGCAAAAAAATATTTCCCAAGTAGTTAAAGATTTTTTAACGTGTGAATTATATAGCCAAAGAAAAACTATTATTAATTTATTACTACCCGACGACAATCCCGAATTTCAATATTTAGCTTATTTACTATATGATTTAATGTCCAACGACGTCAACGGTAATATTGATACACACGAGCAAACATCTTTATTTGATAGCCTACCATGGAATATTAAAAAAAAATTTAGACTAGCTATGAAACAAACTATACAATATACGAATAAACTTACTAATTTTGACAGTAGTAAAATACCTTTAGAGCAACAAATTTGTTTGCTAAAAGCAAATGACATCGTTAAAGAAAAGGCTATGGTTAAACTAAAAGAAGTTAAGGCAAAAACTGACGACAGCGGTTCAAAGGCAAGACAATACTTAGAAGGATTACTTAAAATCCCGTTTGGTATATACAAAAAAGAACCTATTTTATCTACGATGAAAACAATAAAAAATGAAATAGATGAAATAAAAGATTTACTTAAAAATATAGTAAAAACCAACGAATATGATTATCTAAATTGTTATAATTTAAAAGATACGATTAGCGAAGAATTATATGAAAATATAAATATTAGTATTATTAAAAACGTTTCCGATACTATAAAAAACACAAAAAGAAACGACCTTATACATATAATCAATTTTATCAACAAGTATATAAGAAAACAAGAAAAAAATGGTAAAAAAATAAACTATTCTGGTAAAAAGCAAATTATACTTAAGCAGGAAATAATCGACTTCTTACTTTTGTATAAAAACAATAATGATTTTATAGAGAACTTTATTAAGGAAATACCTGTAAAGTTGATTGAAAAAGATAGAATGGTAAATTTGTATCAAAATGTAAAAACATTATCCAGTAGGAGAAATACTATTTCTAACTATATGAGTTATACTAATACTACTCTTGAAAACGCGGTTCATGGACATAGTTATGCAAAACGGCAAATAGAACGTATTGTCGGTCAATGGATTACGGGTGAAATGGATGGATATTGTTTTGGATTTGAAGGTCCGCCAGGAGTTGGTAAAACATCGTTGGCCCAAAAGGGTATATCAAAGTGTTTATTGGATCAAGATAATGTATCACGCCCCTTTTCTTTTATTGCCGTAGGAGGTTCTTCTAATGGAAGCACATTTGAGGGACACAATTATACCTATGTTGGCTCTACTTGGGGTAAAATAGTAGATGTTATAATTGAAAGCAAATGCATGAATCCTATCATATTTATAGACGAATTAGATAAAATTAGTAAAACCGAACACGGTAAAGAAATTATTGGTATTTTAACTCATTTAATAGACCCTGCACAAAATAAAGGATTTCAAGATAAGTATTTCTCGGGAATAGAATTAGATTTATCAAAAGCTTTATTTATTTTTTCTTATAATAACGCCGAACTTATCGATCGAATATTACTTGATAGAATACATAGAATAAAATTCAAACATCTAACCGTAGAGGAAAAAATAACTATTGCAAACAACTACTTATTACCAGAATTATATTTGAAAATGGGAATTAACAACTATATTAAATTATCTGATGAAATCATTTCTTTTATTATTCGTGAATATACATATGAAGCTGGTGTAAGAAATCTTAAACAACATCTATTTGATATTATTGGAGAGATTAATCTTAAGCTTTTATTAAATAAGTTCGATGAATCCTTACCATACACCATTACTATCGAGGATGTTAAAAATATTTATTTAAAAGAAAAAACTCCCATTAGACCCACACTTATTCACGAAACAAACTCTGTTGGTATTATTAACGGACTTTGGGCAAATTCAAGTGGAAAAGGAGGAATCATACAAATAGAAACAAATTTCTTTGCATCAAGTACCTTATTCGAGCTTAAACTTACCGGTTCACAAGGTGATGTCATGAAAGAAAGTATGAATGTTGCGAAAACATTAGCTTGGAATTCTATTGATGATAAAACTAAAAAACTTTTGATGAAACGCAAGGAAACATCCAATCAAGGAATACATATTCACTGTCCTGAAGGATCTGTTCCAAAGGACGGTCCGTCGGCAGGAACAGCCATAACCGTTGCATTATATAGTTTATTCACTAATAAAAAAATAAAAAACGATTTCGCTATAACTGGAGAAATATCACTACAGGGAAACGTAACCGAAATAGGAGGTTTAGATTTAAAAATACTTGGAGGTATTCAAGGAGGAGTTAAATCCTTTATCTTTCCAGAAAAAAATAAAAAAGAATTTACTGAATTCATGGAAAAGTACAATGATAAAGATATTATCAAAGATATTCATTTTTATCCGGTTAACACGTTTGATGAAGTTTTAAAATTAATACTTGCGTAGAAATGAGTGTAGAAAAAAAAAATTGAAATGAATATTGGTGCTTAAGTATTTGTAAAAAAAATCTGCTGGAATCCATGAATTCTAACGCTGACGCATTCGTTTCGCTGCATGGTATCGCGCATAACATCCACAAAACGACCGAATCAGAATATTTTACCAAGGTTCCCCGCGGATTAAACGTATATACTTTTTGCCCTACTAACTACTGCGTTTACTCAAACGAGGAAAGTGAAAGAATGATGAAGCATTTCCTTCAACATCCCGGGTGGATCTCTTCACCGGAATGTATGAAAGGAGGGATGTTTGAACACTGCCAGCTATATCGTTCAGGAGATGTCATTACTAATCTACTGCTTGACGGAGATACTCCACCCAACTACGGTCTATACCTCATGGACAACCCAAACGAAAAATTACCGATTGTTTTCGACGCAGAAAAAAAAGAGACAACGTACGACGTAGAGAGAATACTGACAGAGCTTAAGCCAAGTAATCCAAGAAAAATTCGAAATGTTTACCTTTTAATATGTTTTCCTCACACCATATCACCCGTCGCCGATTCAGTTATAAAATGGAAAGGAATCTCACTACCAGAACGCAAAGCCACTCGTAAATATGAATCTTTTACAATTACCCCAGAAATCCTAGAAAAAGCAAAAAAAATTCAAACGCGGCGAATTCAACTAGACTGCGAAGGAAGAGAGAGATTTTTGCAAAAAATAAAGACAAATCTGTTTCGCTTCACTAGAAGTATGAGTTTTCCAATAAGTCTAAGAAACGGTTCGATAGACAATATTCCAGCGAACGTCGGAAAAGGCCTGGAAGAAACAACAAAAGATGATAACGAACGAGGGATTTATTTTAGGATAGACAAAACAGACCTTGCAACTGATAAAATGTATAGAACTCTCATATAGAAAATATTATTATATATTAATTCTTTTTATTTTTTTCATTTTTATATAAAAAAAAATAAATCTATAATATAATAATATGAAAAACAAGTCAAATAAATCTAAAAAAAGTGGAGGCGGGGATACTAGGGTTATAAAATTAGCAAGATTACCATTAGTAGACTTTTACTCTAATTTTCCTAAATTTTTAGGTATGTTTTCACCTGTTTTAACTTTTATTGTTATGACTTGTATTTTAGGAACACATACATGGGTCTCCTTCATTTTTTGGATATTTGGTATTATTCTTATTTTTTTTTGTTCTGTATTTCCGTGGGGAAGTAGAGCGCGATCTTTTGTTCCTAATTTAACTAATGATTTTAATACTAATCCATTAGGTATTAATAAAATATTAAATTTGACACTTCCATACTATAGTCTATTTTTTTTAATGACTTCGTTTGTTGATCCACTCGCGAACGAAGATATGAACGATATTTTGAACGATAGTTTTAAAAATATTAATATGGATGAATATTATAAAATATTTGTTGCTATATTTATCATTGCGGCTTTAGCATCTTGTGATTTATTTGTAAAAGCGCGTTTTTTAGCAACAGGAGAAAGTAGTTGGGGTAAGTTCGCTTTTTTATTATTTTTAACGTATATACTTGCTGCATGTATGTTCATAGCCGCATTCTATTCTGCTGCAAATATTAACGGAGTGGGTCCTAGCGCAGTATATTTACAAGTTTCCGAGGATAAAACGTCATGTAGTCCATGTGAACAAAAAAATGCTATTATTGATGCTAAAAAAGAGATCATATCAGAAATCCAGGGTAAATAAAAATCCTAACAATGCTATGACAAAACTATTTATCATAATATTTTAAATTTAATTGAAAATACTTAATTATTTTTTTTTTAACAATATTAATTTGCATGTTATTGTACATTAATTTTGGAATATTTTTTGCAGGTTTATAAACATCTACCCATTTTTCTAGTACCAGTTTCATATTATAACTGTTATACTCTTCTAGTACAGAAATTTCCTTTATTGGTTTTTTTGTTTTCTTATTTACTTCGTTGTGCAATACAAAAATAAATTTCTTCAACGTTTCTTTTGAATGAATATGTTTTTTATATTTATAAAATACTTTTAAAGAATGTTCGCTACAGTCTGGACAAGGTAAGCCAATAAGTATCATTTCTACTATAGCTATTACCATATCTTTGTTTTTATTATAATATATATCATCTACTTTCTCCGGAATACAATGTAAAAGATTCCATGTTGGCGTACCCCATATTTTAGTCATAATAATATAAAGAGTTATTATTATTAATTATTTATAACATGAATGTAATCGATATAAGTAATTTTAATTTTAAAGAAGAAATGGATAAGGCTATGAACGAAAATAATGCTAAAGAAAATATTTGTTTAATAACCCATGAAAAATTATGCCCCCTTGAAAAAATTACTTTACAGTGTGGCCACAGCTTTAACTATACAGCCTTAATATGCTCATTATTTAGAAATAGGAATTATTCTAATATTAGAGCGTTTAATAAAAAAATTTCATTTAAATGTCCATACTGTAGAACAGTCCCTGATAAGTTATTACCTTACATTCCAGAATTGTTTTCCAAAAAACTACCAGGTATTAATTATAACGATAACATAGATAAGATGGATTCTAATTTATGTAAATATGTTAATAAGAATAATAATATGTGTGGAAAAGTTTGTTTAAACGGCTATTGCACAAAACATTACCTAAATAGCGTTAAAATAAAACCGATGACAGTTAAAGAATTAAAACTGAAGGCAAAACAACTTAAACTTAAAAATTATTCAAAATTAAAAAAAAGCGAACTACTAGCACTTATAGAAGAAAATAAAAATATTTAAATAATATAACAAACTATAGTTTATATGGCATCAAATGAAGAATTAAGCAATATTGTAAAAGAATTTATAAAAACAAATGAAATTATTACTTCGTTGCATACTGAAATTAAAAAACAAAGAAAAACAAAGGCAATTTTAACAGAAAAATTAGTGTCCATCATGAAATCCAATAATATTGATGGATTTGATATAACAGATGGACAACTAATGTATTCGAGAAGTAAAGTTAAATCTACTATAGGTAAAAAAATGCTACAGGAAACTCTTAGAGATTATTTAAATAATCAAGAAGCGGCTGATAAATTATCCACCCATATATTGAATAGTAGAAACGAAAAAGTAACAGAAAATATTAGAATAAAATTTGATAAATAAATATAACTATATTTATAATGACCCATCCTTTTAATAAAAATAAATCCAAAATTCAAACTCTTAAATCAATACCTTCTGTTAAAAAAATTATACCATCCAGTACTTTACAACAAGAAATAAAGGCTCCTTTAAAATACATTACAAACTATAAACAAAAAACAAATGAAGTTCATTATTTAGAAAAAAACATTAAAAGTAATCTGGAATCAATACAACATAAATATGAAAAACTACATATTTGCTTATACACTATTCATTTTATAAATAACAATCCTTATTTGTTATATATATTTGAAAAAAAAACAGTAGATAGTGAAACAATTATTACATTTCCAATATTTTCATCAGGAGAGATTTTTGACAAATATGAATTTTTAGAAAAATTAAAATTACTTGTTAATCTTAAAGTAATTTATTTTAAAGGATATCTTGAAAATAATGAAAGTTTATTTTTATTTTATGAATATAAAAGTGATACTCCTTCTCTTAGAAATAAAAATTTTGTTCCATTAAGCATGTATGAAATATGTCTTACTAAAAAATATTACAATATGGATATTCACGAATCTATTAATGACCTTTTTTCAAATAATCGGTTTTTAATACAATTATATAATGAATATGGTATAGCTTATCCTATACCTATTGTTTGTTATTATGAAGTTAATTTAAATATAATAAGTGATTATTTTGGTCCTTTAAAAATAAAAAATTCATATTATAATTTATATTGTTTCGATTCTAATTTTTCCCATATAGATAATAGAAAGTTATCTATTGAACACTATTTAAACCGCGCCGTTATTTTTTTAACTGATGCCAAGTATATTTTTAGTACAAATTCTGAATTAGATATAGATTCTTTATCAAACAATTTTAATATTTTGTTTATTGGAACAGGCGTTTATACAGAAAAAACATTAAAAAGTCCTGGTGCAAGAATTATTGTAAGAAATATATCTGATTTTGTTATTTTAAAATAGTAATAAATATAAATAATAATGCTGTTATCTATATTTATAATTTCCGTGATAGTTGGTTATACTCTATCTTATTACATACATTATTTGCCTCATAAGAATGATGTTAATAAAAAAAAAACAAAGAAGTTGATTTTAACATGGAATTCAAAAAAATACCACATACATCACTGGATCACATTTTCTTTAGTGATATTAATAGTATTACTTGGTAAATATTCTAGCGATGAACTAATAGCTATTTACATAGGATTATGTTTAGGAACCATTTTTGAAGACTTTTTATTCGATAATATATTTAAAATTGAAATATAAATGTTTTTATTTATATAATTATAAATAAAATGAAATGTGCTCACCCAGATTGCAACAAAAAATTAAAACTAATGAAATTCACATGTAAATGTCAAGAACATTTTTGTTTAAAACATATGGCTCCCGAATCACATAATTGTCAATTTGATTATAGAATCGTAGAAAATTTAGAACAAAAAATAAATGAAACTAAATGTATAGCTGAAAAAATAAAATCAATATAAATATATAAATATATGACTACTACTGATATAGAAATTCAAGATAGAGATGTTTTATTAAATACCGGTTCCGTGGCAACTCCGTTTTTTATGCAATTTATTTATGGAGCAAGTATGACAATTATTACTTTAATTGCTTATTTACTATATGACCTTTTTCCTGAATTCTTTATTAAATATTTAGTGTTTATACTATTCTTATTTTCGGTAGCTATTTTTAGTTTTTTCTTACCATCACACAGCGGTTGGATGTATAAACTTAATACCGCTTATATAAGTAAAAATAAAAAGCGAGCAAAAATGTTAGGAAAACAAATAGGAAAAAGATTCTTTGGATTCCTTGGAATAGAGACCGCTATAGAAGGTCTTATATTAGCATTTCTTACAAATCCTACCATGATAGTGCCTATAGTATTACCTTTGATTATGGGAATCGTTGCTGGATTTAATGCCACGATTGATTTTTTTTCAGATTCATTTAAAAAATATATAAAATAATAAAAAAATTGATTTAATAAATACCCCAAAAATACAAGTATAATATGGTAGAACGACGAATCAAAATTAAAGTAGATAAAGGATTCCAAGATTTTAAGGACCATCTAAGAGAACACTTTAACCGCGAAATGCAAAATGCCATCGCTAGTATAAATTCAACCGGTGATATTACAGATATTTTAACTTCTATGAATAAAAAATTTATACAAGAAATATATAATTATGAAAACATTCATTTAACAGAAGAAGATTTTAAAAAAAGAAAACGTATAAAAAATACTATATCTTTAGAAGATAGATGTAATGCACTTAGAGCAAATAAAATGCAATGTAGTAGAAGAAAATTAGGTGATAATTGTTACTGTGGAACACATCTTAAAGGGCAACCGCATGGCGTTGTGTCTGAAACAAAAGAACCCAGTAAGTCAATTACTCATATACAATTATGGGCAGAGGAAATAAAAGGCATCTGGTATTATATCGATGCAGATAATAATGTATATGATACAAATGATATTTTAGCAAACAATTCAAGTCCAAAAATAATTGCAAAATATGAAGTCTGTATAAATGAAAAAACTGGTGAAAACATATATTCTATACCTGATTTTAATATATAAACATATATAATAATTATGAATGATTGCATTAAAAATATTTTAGAAACTATTGATATTTCCTATCAAATTTTAGAAAATAATGAAATTATTATCGAAAGAGATATTTTTTTAAGCATGAACTCCTATAATAACGTTAAAAAACATATACCTCAACTTAAAAAAATTTTTAGTTCATCTTTTTTAACTTCTTTGCAAAAAAATGCACTTGATAAACAAAAATGGCCGCTTCTAAATTTAATAAGACAAATCCTTAAAAAAAATAATTACATAATGAATCCTATTAGAAGATCTAACGGTTATACGCAAGAAGGAAAAAAATTATTTAAAAGATTCTTTATAATTAAAAAATTAGCAACTTAGTATTTGATATTTTTTTTAAAATACCGCTTGGGATACAAAGAATTGTTCTATTTTTACCCGACAAATTGTATATAGTTATACTATTATTTGTGAAAGTTTTTATTAAATAATCGCTATCTGCAATAGACGTATCGGTTAGATTTATGATTTTCCAATAATATTCATCTTCATACGTAGTTGAAATTTGTTTGTTAGATACTCTTAATTTCATCATCGTTTTAAAGTCAATATAATTGTATAGTAATTCTGTGATTAGATGGCGATCCATTTAAATTATTATAAATTAATATTTTATTATTTTATAATATATATATATATATGGCTACATCATATAGAAGATTATCCCACGGAAGAAGAGTAAACAGAAATCAAGGTGGTGGAACAAAAAAACAAGGATTGGCTAGAAGAGCTCCTCATTATTTAATGACGCGTAAAGTTAGACGTAGAGCTTCAAGTAATTCTAAAAAAATATTTTATATGAATCAATTACAAGGAAGAGTTGGTAGATATGTTCCTTCTCGTTCAAGGGGTGGTGTAAGATTTAGAATAACATTCGTTTAATTTCTTTTCTCGAATTCTTTGTACATTTCTAAATGTGCTGCGACATCAAATTCATCATTGTGGTATGCTGCGTCATTATCTAAATTTGCTAGATCTATCTTTTTTAAAGGCTTACAGGTATTCTTGTAAATATCCGATTCTTGATGACACCATCTGCCCAAAGGATTGGGTTTAGTATCTACTAACCATCTTTCAACGGAATTTAAAAATACATCCTTATAACTACCGTAAAAACGGGTGCTTTTATTTTTAAAAATCCTACTCAAAGTCACCGGAGAAAACATATTGTTATATATTATTAATTTTATTTGTTTTTATTTCAATTTTAAAAGGCATAAAACATTTAATAAAAGTATTTAAATCTTTAATATAAATACTTTTATGTCGAAATTAAATGACCCAAAACCGCCTCCTAAAAAAAGAGGACGCAAACCTAAAGGAGGTAAAATTATAAATAAAACGGATAAGATTATTCCAACAAATCAAATTATTAGTAATGTTATATTGCACTTAAAATGTAAATTATCAGATGTAGAAGAGTCTTTATCTAGTTCTATAAAATATGATCCAGTTGTTCCATCTATAGAAGGAATATGTACAAATAATTATAAACCCAACGAACTATCCTATGAAATTATTAATGATAAACCAAATGATGATAATAATTCCAAAGAGTATAATGATATTTCTAATAGTAAAACTATCAAAGATAATAAAAATAATTCAAAAACTATATATACCAAACTAAAACAAATGCAGCATTTATTGCATAATAATAACTTATCTAATAAAAAATCTGCTTGTTTTTGGTGCACTTGTTCATTCGATAATCCTGTTGTTTATATTCCAAAAACAATTATTAAAAAAAAATATCATGTTTATGGTAATTTTTGCAGCCCAGAATGTGCTGTTGCTTACTTATTTAATGAACACCTGGATTCCTCAACGAAATTTGAAAGATATAATCTATTTAATCATATTTATTCTAAAATTTATAATTATGAAAAAAATATAAAACCTGCTCCTAATCCTCACTATTTATTAGATAAATTTTTGGGTAATCTTACTATAACCGAATATAGAAAGCTTTCATCACAAGAACAATTACTTTTTATTATGGACAAACCTATCACTAGAGTATATCCAGAATTACACGATGATAGCGACGAATTTATAGTAAATCAACCTAAAAAAAATTCCAATTGTTTATTTTCTTAAATTTTATTATCCAGTAAATTTCTTATAATTCTATATCTTTCTTGATTAGATGTATTACATACTTTCTCTTGAGATTTTATATTATTTATCTCCTTTAAACACGCCAATATATCATTATCATTTTTTTTTAATAATTCCATACAGCGCTCTGAATCAACTGAGGTTTGTTTCATTAGAATTATTAAATTACTACTAATATCCATGAATTATGATATTAATATATTTTTATAAAATATATTAAACGAATAAAAAATATATATGTTATATGGCTATTAGTATTGATGATGTTAATAATGTATTAAACGTTATAGAACCTATATATATAAAATTTAAACAGGAACTAAACGCGCACGGAAAGAACGACCAAATAAAGTATTTTAAACTAAAAAATGAAAATTTAAAACTGCAGCGTAAAAATCTGAAACTGCAGCGTAAAAATTTAAAACTAAAGCGCAAAATTGTATTAATTAAAAATAATAAAAAATGTTTTAAAGAAAAAAATCAGCAAGATGATGGCATCGTATTACAAATAAATGAAAAAATGTGTAAAAGAAAATGCAAATCACATAGGTGCTGGACTAATAAATATTCAACGTTAAACACACAAATTAAATACGAGGATGAGTCTATTACTAGCGAGGAAGAAGAAGAAGAAGAGGAATACTCAGAAGAAGAAGCAGAAGAACAAGGCGAAGAAGAAGCAGAAGAACAAGCAGAAGAACAAGGCGAAGAAGAAGCAGAAGATCTACAAGAATCGCAAGTAGATAAAGAAGAAGAAGTAGAAGAACAGGAACTAGAAGATATAAAAGAAAAAATTATTCAAAAAAGTACAGATGAAAGCTCTGAAATTCTAGAAGTTAGAAAAGATGATGATAACAAGGAAACTCAAACCCAAGTTAAAGAAACAGAAGATGAAGAAGATGAAGAAGAAGAATTATATGAAATTACAATTAACAACGTAAATTATTATACCACAGATCCACATGAAACAAACGGTCCCGTTTATGAGATTTTAGATGACGGGGATTACGGAAATATAGTAGGTTATCTTAAAAATAAAAAATTTACTCCTAATTAATTTTAATATTATTTTATATATATATTATGAATACTCTATTAACTAGGCCTGGTATGATGAATAATAATTTTGGAGCGATGAGATCGATAAATGATTTTCCTGGATTTAGACCGAAAATATTTGCGAATCAATATGGTTCTTTTGGAAATTCACCTATGTTTATGAGGAATAGATGTACGCCCACTACTTTTTATTTAGTATTTGCAGGTATTCAAATATTCATGGATTTAGTAAATGGAATATATCAAAGCGCAATGGTAAAATTAGTCATCGCTGTTGTATTTTCTACATTATTAAACATATTATGTATGCGTAATTTAGGGGTCGTTTCCTGGTTACTAGTGTTTATGCCATTTATTTTAACCACATTAATTAGCGCATTAGTATTAGACTCTATGAATCAAGAATCTGAAAATATATCAACAGATTATATTAACTTTAATATCATATAAAAATATATAAATCTTTATTATATAATGATTTATGTATTTCTATTAATAATACCCTTTTTATATAGATTTAGAGTTTGTATTTCATTTAAAATACTTTCTATTATAGCAAGCATAAAAATATGCCATAGAAAGTATTTTAATAATAATAATAATATGAAAAATGATATTTTATTTTTTACATGTAAAGAAAATAATACTACTCATTTTATAGTGAAAGATAATATTGAAAATATTAAAACAAATTATAATTTTATAGCCGCAGAATATGTGGATGAAAATAGAACTATTGATCTAGATTTAAATAATAATAGAAATTTTATGCTTATTGGAAATACCATATTAGACTACAACTTTGTTAAATGGTATGTTAAACATTTTAAAAACTATGATATTAACGATGAGTATAAAGTAGACCTTATAGACAATAACGCAAATATAATATCATTAAATCGTCATAATAGTTTATTACTAGAAAAACTTACATATAAAATTAATACTCTGGAATGTGCTTCTTGAACAAACTGCCTTGAGAGGATATACCTTCAAAATAATTTATTACATCTGGATTCTGTATAGAACAATCTTTCATCCAAATTTTTATTATACAAAAATGTTTTTTAGGCGAAATCGTTATTCCATTTAATTTGCTAATCATTTTCTCATTAATTAAAGATTCCCCTACCAATAAACATGCTAATTTTCTCCATATATCACTAACATTCTTGTTATTTATTTTATAAGAAAAACATCCCCCATTCTTATTATTATCATCCTCCCATATAGGCTTTATATTTTGTCGCATTAAAAATAACATACAATTTTGTATCATAGATTCAGGTAAATTTTCACATATTGCAATTGTTTTTTCAACCGTATCTATTTTTAATATTTCTTTATAACTATTTAGTGTCCAATCTGTATCATGTGGTAAATGTGCGTATAATATCCATGTATCATTTAATTTATGTTGAGTTATTACAGTATTTTCTACCAAAGTATCAGATTCAGCCATATATGATATACGTTTGCTCTTTTTAAATATATATAATATTTACTATTATATATAGTGATGGGAAAATTTAAAAAAAAGAGTTTTAGAAAATATACGAAAAAAGGCGGGACCGGGACTTTTAAACCCGGGACTTTTAAACTCAGAAGACAAGATAGTTATGAAGATGGACAAATAAATAAAGATAAATTTCTGGATGATGCGGAGAAAAATGATCCTGTAAGGAAGTTAATTAGACAGGGTTCTGATAATCCTGATAATAACTACGATGAAGACCTTGCACGATATAATCTTAATGAAGCGAGTGAGGATGAAGTGGATAAAAGACCAAGTAAAATTAAAAAGAATACTGTGAAACGTCTTGCATCGATGCTTGGAGTTCCGTTAATGGTTGTATTAGCTCTTTTAATAAGAGGATCTTATTTTACAGAAAAATCACAAACGGATATTGCAAATGATTTACTAAAAAAAAATAAAGAGGCGGCTATTAAAGAAATTAAACGCATAAACCCTGAAGAAAAAATACCACAAGGGGCTATAAATGCAGCAGAATTTGCAGCTATAACCGCGGATGGACCTGAAATGACTATTCCTAATATTTTTAGTGGAGAGTTAAAAGAAAATGTATATAGTAATAAATTTGTTCAAGAACAATTTGATATTGCTCGCGAACTTGAAAAAAAAGCAATAAAGGCTAGAAATCTTGCTGTTAGACGAGCAAACGAAGTAAAAAATGTAGGAAATATTAAAAAGCTACCTTTTCCTAGTAGAGGGAAAGGTACGTCTAAAAAATCAAAACACGCAAAAAAACCAAAATCCTCAAAAAATCCAAAATTATACAAAAAAAAAGCGAAATCATCTAGTAAAAAAAAATAAATATAATAATAATATAGAATATTAATATTATTATTAATTATATGGATAAATTTAAAGATAAAGTTAAAACTTTATTCGATACCAATAAATATAATAGCACCTCCAAATTTAAACAAGAATTTGACTTTGAATCTAGAAAACAAGAGGCCTTAGAAGTACTTCAAAAATATTCAGATAGAATACCTATTATCGTTGAACGTTATTCAAATTGCGATACGGTTCCCTTAATAGACAAGAGAAAATATTTAGTACCGGTTGATTTGACATTATCCCAATTTCTATGGACCATAAGAAAACGTTTAAATGTAGATTCTTCTATTGCGCTATTTTTATTTGATGAATATGGTAATGTACACTCAAATACAAAACTAATGGTAAACATATATGAAGAATGCAAAAATTCAGATCTGTTCTTATATCTACAGTATTCAACAGAAAACACCTTTGGATAATTTCTATACCAATTCTATCAAATTAATCTGCTTTGTAGAATACTTATAAACCTGTTTCATATTATATTTTTTAAAAGGAAGATAATTAATAATAGTTAGCCAGAAGGTAAAGGAGCTAGACATAACTTAATCTCTCCAAGCGAAGCTACGTGATACTTAATCACTAAAGGTAAATCATTCTCTAAAAACATTTCTATTTGATTACATAGATTAGTACATTTTATAAAATATCCAAGATTCTTCAAAGAAAACTCTCCTTGAATTATTTTACTAGAATCTGGTTTTAATTGAAACTGCATAGAACCATCTGATTCTGCACGACGAATCTCAGCCGTCGCAAATGAACCTGAACATTTAAATATCAATTCATTATCCACCGATTTAATTTCTAATTTTTCTGAAAGAGGACTTAAATCACGAACTATCTTTTGAAAATCAACCGAAGGTAAATTAATTATCGATGAAAACGTCACCTGCGGAACATCTAATTCTTCATTATCAGGCTCTATCAACCTTAATTTTTGAGTTTTACACTGTTTTATATCTCCATTTTCAAAAAGTAAACCTAAATAAGAAGTAACACCATCTTGATAATCCGATTTCTCAATATACATAGTTAAAGTATCGTCATTATCAATCGAATTTATTAACTTAAATAAATGAAACATATTTACACCTATTACTATTTTTTCCTTTTCACATTCATATAATTCAAAATTCTCAGAACGTAAAAATAAATGAGCTAATATCGTGTGCGACTTATCCATATTTATAATCCTAATACCATCTTTCTGAAAAATTATATTTGTTTCCAGCAATATATCCTTTAACGCGGTCATTAATGTTCTAAAAGGAGCTATTTGAACCGTTTTTATTGTTAATACATTATTACCATTTGAAAACATAGACATTATTAACATTATTTTTAATTAATTCTTTAAATACTTATGAAAAATAAGTATAAATTAATAAAATTTAAATACAATTTATCTAAAATAGTAATTATATATGTTAGATCATTTAAGTTATTTTCCATCTCCAAAAGGGGAGGAGGCAGCAGGTGAAATATTTAATAGAATAATTAGCTGGCCTGAAAGTACTATAGTAAAAACACAACATGATAAAAATATATTAAAAAAACATATTATATCTATTATTCATTCTAACCCCCCTAAATGTAGTTATTCTGGATGGATTATGGGAGAACTAGATGATTATGTAAATCATTGTACAACTAGTTATAAAAAAAAAGTTCTTTTACGAAGAAAAATAAAAGGTATTATAAAATCACTTGTGTTTCTTCATCTAATCTATAAAGAAACGATAGAGAGATTTTACGCACCCACAGGAATATTCGAAACCAAAATGTCTAATTACTGGAATCCTATACTTAAAAATCACCAGGTATGGCCTCCACCACCACCAAAAAACGATTAAATAATTTTATAAATATTATTTAAAATTATTTATCTATCTCTTTCCTCTACTTTTATTTGAACCACGTTTACGACTACTCATTTTCTTTTTCGTTCCCTTAGCAGTTGCGTTTCCTGGACCAAACTTGCCTTTTTTAGCTTTTATTCCATGCTCCGCAAGACGATCCCTCTTTTTCTCATAATTATGTTTTGATAATGAAACTACGCGTCCATTCTTATTCATTTTTAAATCCTTTTTTGTCAATCCTCCGGTTGTCTTGTAAGCAGTCCCATGCCAAACCTGCGCACGAGACCCTTTCAATATCACGTACGATTTTCCACTAATATGGTATTTACCATCCTCTGATTTTCTAACTCTTTTTGTCATAGATTATAAATTATAATTAGATTTTTATTTTTCTAAATACTTAATAATTTGAAGATGTCGAAATTGACGAACTAGTTGATGTTGTGGTTGTGGTTGAGGTTGTTGATGTAGTTGTCGCGGTGGTTGATGTCTGGGATTCCTCTGTACTACTGGATACAACCTCATTCACCGGTTGTGGTTCTGGACAAATATTATCACTTGATATTAAGTGACTCCTTCTACCATTTTTATCTAAAACCCACTGTTGAAGCAAAGTTTTACCTTTTTTATTATTTACACGCTGTCGATGAAGTTTTTCCGCTCTTGATAAAGTATTCGGCGTTACCAAATTTAACGATTTTGACACCTTACAATTTCTTATTGTTCTTGCAGTACATTTACATGAACCTTTACATATTACTACTTCACCCGTTTCAACATCTACTTCTTCCTCTATTACAACATTTTTATTTTCATATAATATATTGTAATTTACTCTAATATTATCTATATCATTTATATTTCCTTCTACATCTATTTGTATACCAGATACATCTTCTTTATTTACATCTACTATATACTCATACATTTTATTACGAGTTCTTCCGTGTATAGATTCTTTTAAAATAATTACTAGTACATTTTTTCCTTTTGAAAACAAATTTTTCCACCAGGAGGTGTCCTTATTATTTATTTTATTTGATACTACATAGGTTCTATCTATATTTCCACTTACATCTTGAGAGTTGGCAAAAGACGCGTCCAACACATCTAGACGATTTTCATTATTATCTAGTCCGTAATTCGTCGGTAAATGCGCAGTTAAATACGTTTTTACCTTCATAGTTCTTCCCGCATATTGCAAATATGTATTCACGTAATATATTGTGTACCCGCGTAATTCACTTCTATCCATAGTCGCTGAATTAGCTGAATTTATAATTGTTTTTATACCCCCTTCATCATTTTCTTCTATATAAAACGATAATCTACCTCCTGTATTAGAAATAGCATTATATTCCACAGTTTTATATGTTCCTCCCCATTTCCATGTTGTATAATTATCTATTAAAAAATCCGTATTTACAGCTCTATTACCTACACTACTATTTGGAACACTATACGTATAATACCTAAGTTCAGTAAATTCATTCGTCTCTGGAACCAATATATTAAAAACGTTGTTTTCTATTATATTACTACTAGGAATATTTATGTTGTACGAGTTATATGGATTCGTTTGTAAAATATAAGGCATAAATAGTATGTCAAAAGCTGCCTCTGGTTCAGGCTGCGGTTCTGGTTCCGGTTGTGGCTCCGGCTCCGGTTCTGGTTCTGGTTCCGGTTGTGGCTCCGGCTCCGGTTGTGGCTCTGGCTCCGGTTGTGGCTCCGGCTGCGGTTCCGGTTCCGGCTGCGGTTCCGGTTCCGGCTGTGGCTCTGGTTCCGGCTGTGGCTCTGGTTCCGGCTGTGGCTCTGGTTCCGGCTCTGGTTCCGGCTCAGGCTCTGGCTCTGGTTGTGGTTCCGGTTCTGGCTCTGGTTGCGGTTCTAAATTAGTATAACCAACAAATTTATAATATAACACTTCATCTATTATATCAAAGTCCAGACCATCTATC
>MDTC01085335.1_pt1 | contig 33952 bp, 23 predicted proteins | sample 811181 | NCBI WGS metagenome assembly MDTC01 (sample SAMN05326644, study PRJNA326480) | marine metagenome | isolation source: seawater | place: Pacific Ocean: North | collected 2011
GGCGAGCTCCATGAAGGCCGTCGCCGGCACGACGACCCGGCCGCCCACCTGATGGTCGGCGAGCCAGGCCGGACGGTCCGGCGCGACCAGGGCCTCGAAGACGTCGCGGCCGGGGCTGTCGGCGCGCAGACCCAGCAGCGGGTGCAGCTCACGGCCCAGCGCGCCCCCGGTCGGGGCCAGCTCCTTCCACAGGCGCTGACGCTGGAAACGGCAGGTTGGAAGCGCCACCCGCCGTGCGGACGCCGGCTCGCAGAACGCGGCCGGAGCGAGCTCGACGCCGGCGACGAAGAGGCCCGCGACCGCCCGCGCCAGGCTGCGCGGTCCCGGGGTGCCGCGGCGCAGGCTGGGAACCCGCGGCAGCTCGGGGAAGGCCCGCGCCGCCAGCGCGGTGAGGGTGTGGTGCGGGCCCAGCTCGAGGAAGAGCTCCGCCCCCGCGGCGACCGCGCCCTGGAGTGCTGCGTCGAAGCGCACCGGAGCGCGCACGTGCTCGACCCAGTAGGCCGGCCCGGCGATCTCGCGGCCGACCAGATCGCCAGCCAGGGCGGACACGAAGGGCAGCTTCGGCGCCCCGAACGCGATCCCCTCGATGGCTCGGGCAAAGTCGGCGAGCATCGGCGCCATGCGACCGGAGTGGAAGGCGTGGGACACGACCAGGCGCTGGACCGGCACCCCGCGCGCCAGCAGGGCGACCTCGGCGCGGCGCACCGCCGCCTCCCCGCCCGAGAGCACCACCGCATCGGCGCTGTTCACCGCGGCGAGGGAGAGATCGTCCTGCCCGCGGAGCAGGTCCTCGACCGCCGCCTCCGACGTCTGCGCCGCGATCATCGCGCCACCGGCGGGCAGGGCCTGCATCAGGCTCGCCCGCGCGTCCACCAGCGCCATCGCCCGCTCGGCGTCCACCACCCCCGCCACCGCCGCAGCCGCGATCTCGCCGACGCTGTGCCCGAGCACGACATCGGGCAAGACGCCCCACGCGCGCCACAGCGCCGCCAGGCCCAGCTGCAGCCCCACGAGGCCGGGCTGGGTCCAGCGGGTCTGGTCGATCGCGGGATCGTCGCGGGTCAGCAGATCGGACAGGGCGTGCCCGTCCAGATCGCGATCCAGACGCTGGAGCGTCGCCCCGAATGCCGGGGACAACGCCGACAGATCGCGCGCCATCGCCCGGCCCTGCGAGCCCTGCCCGGTGAAGGCGAAGGCGAGGGTCGGCGGCCGCTCGCTGGCCAGACCGCGCACGACGTCGGCCCCGGGAGACCCCACCGCCCGCAGCCCGGCGATCGCCTCGTCCCGGTCCCCCGCGACCACGGCCAGGCGGTGGCGGAAGCGGACCCGGCCGGTCGCCAGGGTGAGCGCCACGTGCTGCAGGGGCAGGTCCGGCCGCGACTCCAGGTGATCGGCCAGCGCGTGGGCCAGCGCGACCAGGGCGTCGTCGGACCGGGCCGACAGCGGCAGCACGTGGATCGCCCGCGGGGCAGCCGTCAGCGCCGGCGGCTCGGGTGCCCGCTCCAGCACGACGTGGGCGTTCGTGCCGCTGAACCCGAAGGCGCTCACGCCGACGTAGCGCGCGTCCAGCGGCCGCAGGGTCGTGGGGATCTCGAAGGGGTGAGCCTGCCAGTCCACCTGCGGGTTCGGCTCCTGCAGGTGCAGGTGCGGGGGCACGGTCTGCTCCTGCAGCACCAGCGCCGCCTTCAAGAGCCCGCTCATGCCCGCGACCGTCTCGCCGTGGCCGAGGTTGGTCTTGACCGCGCCGAGCACCAGCGGTCGGGTGCGTCCGGCCATCACCGTGCCCAGCGCCGCCACCTCGATGGGGTCGCCGAGCAGGGTGCCCGTGCCGTGGGCCTCGACATAGTCGACGTCGGTCGGGGAAAGGCCGGCGTCGTCCAGGGCCGCTCGGATGACCGCGGCCTGGGCCTGGGAGCTGGGTGCGGTGAGGCCGTTCGAGCGCCCGTCCTGGTTGACCGCACTGCCCCGCAGCACCGCCACGATCGGGTCGCCGTCGCGCACCGCGTCCGAGAGCCGGCGGATGAGGATGGTCGCGCAGCCCTCGGAGCGCACGTAGCCGTCGGCGCTGGCGTCGAACGTCTTGCAGCGACCCACCGGCGACATCACCCGCAGCTGGGAGAAGCTCGCCATGACCTCGGCCGACAGGATGAGGTTGACCGCACCCACGAGCGCGGCGTCGCACTCCCCCCGGCGCATGCTGCCGACCGCCAGGTGCAGGGCCACCAGCGACGACGAGCACGCCGTGTCCACCGCCATCGCCGGCCCCTGCAGGCCCAGCAGGTAGCTGATCCGCCCGGCGGTCACCGACAGGGAGTTGCCGGTGAGCGTGTAGGGGTCGATGGCGTCGTAGGTGTTGCGGCGGCTGTAGTCGACGCTGCCCACCCCGATGAAGACGCCGGTCCGGTCGGCGTGGAGCTGGTCGGGGCGCCGGGCCGCGCTCTCCATGGCCTCCCACGCGGTCTCCAGGAGCAGGCGCTGCTGGGGGTCCATCGCCCGGGCCTCCTTGGGGGCGATCCCGAAGAAGGAGGCGTCGAACCCCTCGATCCCGTCGAGCGTGCCCGCCCAGCGGGTGTAGCTGCGCCCGGGCGTGCCCGGGTCGGGGTCGAACCACTCGTCCACGTCGAAGCGGCTGCGCGGGATCTCCCCGATGGTGTCGGTGCCCGTCGCGAGCACCGACCACAGGGCGTCGAGGTTCGTCACGCCGCCCGGGAAGCGGCAGCCCGCGCCGACGATCGCCAGGGGCTCGGACGCGCCGTCGGCGAGCACGAGGTCGGCGCAGGACAGGGCGAGCGCGGGATCGAGGTGACGCAAGACCTCGAAGAACGGACCCTTTCGGCGGGTGCGCACGAACTCCTTGTGGCGCAGCATCCGGCGCAGGGAGGCGGCGCGGCGGTCCCCGTCGGGCACGAGCAGGCGGACCTCGGGGAACTGCTCCTCGACCAGCCGGCAGGGGGCCTCCAGCCCGAACTGGTGGTCGAAGCTGCGCACCATGTGCCGGGCGACCCGGGCGGACACCGCCGTCTGCTCGTCCTCGGTCAGGGTCGTCGCCGCCAGGTGCTGCAGGTCGGTCGCGACGTGCTGCAGCTCCTCGCGGGCGTGGGCCAGGTGCACGCTGGACCAGGTCGGCTGCATGGCGTCGCCGGCCTCGCGCAGGCGGGCGTCGAGGTAGAGGGTGAAGTCCTCGAAGAACAGCGTTCGAAGCCAGAACTGGTAGTGGAGCGCCCCCGGGTCGGTGTCCTCGGCCAGCCCCGACTCGGACAGGGCGCCCTTGAGCGCTGCGTGGCTCGACCGCGACAGCTCGCGCAGGCGCAGGGCGAGCTCGGGCCGGCGGGCCTGGAGCTGGGCCCCGATGCGCCGGAACAGGGCGATGTGCTTCTCCTCCTCGGCATAGAGCAGGTCGATCGAGCGGCTGTCGCCGAGCCCCGCGGCCTCCTGGCGCACGAAGACCAGGATGTAGAGCTCGAGCAGCTCGAAGGTGTCGCAGATGGACACGGCGAGCGCCCACTGGAGCAGCCGGGCGGCCTCGGGGTGCGCGGCGAGGGCGTCGGTGTCGAAGCCGAGGTCCTCGAGCATGGCCTGGGGCACGAAGTCGCCGGGGGCGTCGATCCGGTCCCAGGCGATGTCCTCGTCCAGATCGAACTGGTAGGTCGTCTTGCGGCGGTCGATCCGCTCGCGCAGGGTGGCGAGCTCGTCCGTGTAGGGCGGGCGGGCGTCGACCACGGCCTCGACCTCGTCCCCAGCCGCGTCAGCGACCAGCTCGGCGAGGGAGGCGACCGTGGCGGCGGCGAAGAGCTCCAGCGTCGGGATCCGGCGTCCGAACGCCTGTTCCAGCCGGCCAGCGAGCTGCACGAGGTCGGCCGAGTCGAGGCCGAGATCGCGGAACGAGCGGTCCAGAGGCACCGCGTCCGAGCGCACCCCGAGCTGGGCCGCGACCATCGAGCGCAGGCGGGCGGACACGGTGCGCTCGGTCGCCCGGACCGGCTCGGCCTTCAGCTCCGCGATCAGCGGGAGGGTGCTCGCGACGTAGGCCTCGCGGGCGGCGCGGCGCTGGAGCTTGCCGCTGGAGGTGGTGGGCAGCCCCCCGCGGCGGACCAGCAGGAGCAGGTACGGACGCACCCCGCACTCGTGGGCGACCGCCTCTGCGATCCGCTGACGCAGGGCATCGACCGCGGCGACGTCCCCCCCGTCGATCCGGGTCTCCGCGGCCACCACGAGCTGCTCCTCCCCCTGCTCGTCGAGGCCGAACGCGACGACCCGCCCGTCGTACACGAGCTCGCTGGACTGGGCAGCCGCCGCCTCCACGTCCTGGGGGTAGAGGTTGCGCCCGCGCACGATGACCAGGTCCTTCATGCGCCCGGCAAACAGCAGCTCGCCGTCGCGGATCGCGCCGAGATCGCCGGTGCGAAGCCAGGTCCCCGCCCCGGGGTCGGACGCGAGCCGGGCCCCGAAGGTGCGGGCGGTCTCCTCGGGTCGCCCCCAGTAGCCCTTGGCCACGCTCGGGGACTGCACCCACACCTCGCCGACCGTGCCCTCGGGGCGGAGCTCGCCGGTGCGCGGATCGACGATCTCGACCCGCCCGCTGCGGGCGGGGCCGTTGGAGACGACCGAGCGCGTCGAAGCCGGGTCGGCCGCGGGCATGTCCAGGGTCGACCAGGTGGCGTCGCGCCCGACCGCGTTGACCAGGAGCGTGGACTCGGCGAGTCCAAAGCACGGCATGAACGCCGATCCCCGAAAGCCTGCCGGGCGGAGCCGCTCGCTGAAGCGCTCCAGCGTCGCGGCCTGCACGGGCTCGGCGCCGACAAAGGCGATCTTCCAGTCCGACAGGTCCCAGCGCTCCTGCACCGGCCGGTCGCGGAGGCGCTGGAGCACGAGGCGGTAGCCGAAGTCCGGGCCGCCGCTCGTCTCGGCGCGGGTCTGGTGCATGAGGTCGAGCCAGCACAGCGGATCGCGCAGGAAGCCCATCGGCGAGAGCAGCGTCACGTCCATGCCGGTGACGACGGGGTGCACCACGCCGCCGATGAGCCCCAGATCGTGGAACATCGGCAGCCACATCACCGCGGTCGAGCCTCGGGCATGACCGCACAGGGACGCGATGGCCGCCACGTTGTGGGCGAGGTTGCCGTGGCTGATGCAGACGCCGCGGGGATCGCCGGTGGAGCCCGACGTGTACTGCAGCAGGCCCAGCTCGTCCGCGTCCACCTCGGGGTCCTCCCACGCGGTGGCGTCGGCGAGGTCGACGTCCTCGATGGCGAGCCACTGCACCTCGCCCATCGCACCGTCGAGGCTCGCGAGCGCACCCGCCATGTCGCGGATGGCCCGGGTCGTGAGCACGACCGGGGCGCGACAGTCGGCGGCCACCCGCTGCAGTCGGGGCAGGGTGCGGTCCAGCCGCGAGGGATCGGGCGGGTAGGCCGGCACGGCAATGGCGCCGGCGTAGAGGCAGCCGAACAGGGCGCAGATGTAGTCGAGGCCCGGCGGGAAGAGGAGCAGGACCGGCTGGGCGTCGAGGCCCAGGTCCTGCAGCCGCGCGCCCAGCGCCCGGGCCCGGGTGTCGAGCGCGCCGTAGGTGAGCGGCTCGGCGGTCTTCAGATCCCCGCGAGCGGTGAAGCGGAAGACGGTATGGTCGGGCGTCTCGTCGACCCGGTCCCGGATCGCGCTGAGCAGAAGATCGGCCATGGCAGTCACTCACAAATCGCGCCTGGACGCAGCCTGCGCCGGCGAATCAAAGGGCGGCACGGTACCACTTCTGTTCACGGGAGGCGCCGCATGACCCGCCACCTCTTCGATCCGGTCGCGCTGGGGCCACTCGCCTTGCCCAACCGGATCGTGATGGCTCCGATGACCCGCAACCGGGCGAGCGCATCCCACCTTCCCACCCCGATCATGGCCGCCTACTACGCCCAGCGCGCCGAGGCGGGCCTGCTGATCACCGAGGGCACTGCCCCCACGCCCAGCGGCTGCGGCTACGCCCGGATCCCCGGCCTGTGGTCCGAAGAGCAGGTCGCCGCCTGGCGCGTGGTCACCGACGCCGTGCACGACCGGGGCGGACGCATCGCCGTACAGCTCATGCACACCGGTCGGGTCGGCCACCCGGACAACCAGCCCCCCGGCGCCCGGCTGCTCGCGCCCAGCGCCGTACCCCTCGACGCGACCGTGCGTACGGCAGCCGGCCCGCTCCCCTGCCCCACCCCCCTCGCGATGACCGAGGCGCAGATCGAGGCCGCCCTCGACGGCTTTGCCCAGGCCGCCCGCAACGCCCGCGCCGCAGGCTTCGATCTGGTCGAGCTGCACGGCGCCAACGGCTACCTCATCGAGCAGTTCCTCGCGCCCTGCACCAACCAGCGCACCGACCGCTGGGGCGGGGATCTGCCCGGACGCGCCCGCTTCGCCATCGAGGTCGCCCGGCGCGTCGGTGAGGCCATCGGAGCGGACCGGGTCGGGATGCGCCTGTCGCCGCTGGGCGTGGTCAACAGGATCCGGCCGTGGCCAGGCGTTCCAAGCGACTACGCCTGGCTCGCCGAGCAGCTGGGCGGGCTCGATCTGGCAACCCTGCACCTGGTCGACCACCGCGATCTCGGCGGCGCCCCCGTGCCCTCCCGGGTCGCGCGCAAGCTTCGCCGGGCGTTCTCCGGCGCGTTCATCCTGTCCGGCGGCTACGACCGCGCCCGCGCCGACGCCGATCTGGCCGCCGACAAGGGTGATCTCGTCGCCTTCGGCCGCGCCTTCCTGGCGAACCCGGACCTGGTCGAGCGCCTGCGCCGGGACGCCCCGCTCAACGTCCCCGACCACGCCACGTTCTACAGCGGAGAAGAACGGGGCTACCTGGACTATCCCACGCTCTCCTGAGCGCTCTGCGGCTCGCGCTCAGGACCGGTCGCCCCCGCGTGGCGCCGCCCCAGCCGCCGCGCGACCTCGGCCAGCAGGTGCTCCACCCGCAGCTCCTGGGCGTGGGCCGGACCGCGCCGCATCGACCGCGCCACCGCCGTGCCCCGGTGGGCCTCGGCGACGATCTGCTGGTCCTCGACCATGATGCGCAGGGACCGCCTCCGGGCCACCCAGGCCAGCACCCGCATCGCCAGCCGGCGCGTGCCGGGCGGGGTCGGCGCGTACCAGCGCGTGATCCGCAGGGTGCGATCCGGAGCGACCGGGACCCAGTTGCTGACCTGCACCAGGCACCACAGGGAGACCACGGTCACGTTGGGGAAGAGCCCGTAGCTCTCGAGCACTTGCGGCGGCCGCTGACCGAGGAGGAACGGCAACAATCGGCGGAGGCGCTTCGGCATGGGTGCGGTCAGCTGGAACCAGGAGTGGCCGTGGGGCGCGACCGTCGTGTCCGCCTCCCCCGGCTGGACCCGCGAGACCGCGCCCGAGTGCACCCAGGGGGCGTGGTAGTCCTCGAGCCCGCCGCTCACCGCGAGCTTCCAGTTGGCCTCGATGGGCAGGCGCACCTCGAACAGGAGCGTGCCCACCGACTCGCTCACCCGCTCGAGGTGGGGCGCGAGGGCGGCCAGCCAGTCCCGCAGGCTGCCCTTCGCGTCCGCCCGCCCGTGCACGAAGACGAACGCCCCCATCCGCTCCGCGGCGAGCTCGTGCAGACCGAGATCAGCGGGGTCACACGGGGCGAGTCCGCCAGCCCGGGTCGCCCGGACCAGCCGGCCGTCGTGACCGAACACCCAGCCGTGGTACGGGCACTGGATGCGCCCCTGGCCCGCCGCAGCGCACAGCCTGGTGCCGCGGTGGGTGCAGGCGTTGACGAACGCGTGCAGCTCCCCATCCTCGTCCAGCGTCACCAGCACCGAGCGCCCCTCCGCCTCGTAGACGAAGTGCGAGCCCGGCCCGCCCAGCTGGTCCATCATGCCGGCCAGCACCCAGCCGTCCTCGAACAGGGTCTCCCGCTCCTCGGCGAGCAGCTCCGGATCGTGGAAGATCGCGTTGGTCGCTGGATAGTCCAGCGCGGGGGCGGGGGATCGGTGCAGGGGGGGCCTCAGGTCTCGGGGACGGGAGCGTACACCGGGCGGCCCGATCGAGGACCCACCGAGAGGAGATCCGCCCACCCGTCCGTTGGAGGCCTCCACGGTACCGCCAATTCCGGCGAAGCCTGGAGAACGGAGGAAACATGCGATCTATTGCGTGGCTCGCCCTGCTGTTGCCGACCTCGGCGCTGGCCCTGGAGGACGAGGTGTTCGTGCTGCCGGTCGGGCAGTCCACCTCGACGGACGTGACCCAGGCCGTCGCGATCGGCAGGTCCAACACGATCTGGACCGCGAGCATCATCAACGGGACTGCCGAGAACCCGTACTACCTCAACAGCGTGAGCAACGCGCTGGGGACCAAGATGGTCTACACCTGGTTCTCGAACTCGCTGTCGATCGTGCGGCACGGCAACCTCGGGGTGAGCGCGCCACGCGCCTTCTGGTGCGGTCAGGTCACCGGCACGGTCACGGCCATGGCCGCCGACGGGGACAACATCTACCTGGTGGGTCAGTTCGTCGGGACGGCGTACCTGGGCACCGACACGCTCACCTCGGGCGGGTCCGTCGACGGGTTCATCGCCCGCTACAACGGGGCGACCGGCAACGTGGTCTGGACCCAGAGCCTCCGGGGTTCTGGCTTCGACACCCTGGAGGACATCGCGCTCGACAGCTACGGTCGGCCCTATGTCACCGGCTCGTTCAACGGCTCGGCGACGCTCGGCGGCGTGTCGATGACCTCGGCTGGGGGTGACGACGTCGTGCTGGCGATGATCGACCCGGCGACGGGCGTGCCCTACTGGGTGCGGACCGATGGCGGCACCGGCAACGAGACCGCCCTCGCCATGGATCTGCATGACGGCAACGTCTACCTGGGAGGCCGCTTCACCGGCACGACCAGCCTCGCCGGATCGAGCCACACCAGCGCGGGCAGCACCGACGGCTTCGTGTCCAAGTACACCGCGGCCGGCGCGAACGTCAGGTCCGCCCGCCTCGGGGGCAGCTCCAGTGACGAGGTGGCAGGCATTGCGATCGGCGGCGTCAACGAGGACGTCATCATCGGGGGCAACTTCCGCGGCACGACGACGATCGGCAGCAAGAGCCTGACCTCGGCTGGCAACCAGGACTTCTTCATGGCCGCCCTCACCGACGGGCTCGTCTTCCTGGGTCCCGCCCATCGCGGTGGGGGCACCGGATACGACCGGATCACCGCCGTCGACGCCGACGTGAACATCGCCTACGCGTCGGGCTACCGCCATCGCTCGGGCGACTGGGGGCGCGCGACCCTGGAAGTGCCCGACGTCGATGGAGATGGCACCTCGGGCGGCGGATACGACGCCTTCGTCATCGGCTACAAGGAGCGGATCTTCCCGTCCGCGTTCTCGCCGACCGCGGCCTTCGTCGCAGGTGGCTCCGGCACGGATCAGGCGCTCGACGTCGCCGCTGGCAGCAGCGCCAGCATGATGGAGGACCTCTTCGTCACCGCCGGGGTGTTCCACGGCGACGCCGAGTGGCCCGTGGTCGGCGACCGGATCAACGAGTGGTCCGCCAAGAGCGGCGGCTACGACGGCTTCGTCTGGAAGTACTACCGAGTGGGGCTGTGATGCGCCGGACCTTCCTGTTGATCGGTCTGCCGCTCGGCCTGGCCATCTCCTGCGGTGAGGAGGTCACCGTGCCTGGTGCAGACGCCACGCCGCCGACCGCCACCGTCACCATCGCCCAGGTGGACCCGGACGGGAACATCGTGGCCACCCACAGCATCGACCAGGACGACGCGACCATCCGCCACAGCGCGGTCGCGTCCGATCTCATCGTGGTCGGAGTCGGCGCCGACGACGAAGGGGTGAAGTCGCTGGAGCTGTCCTGCCAGATAGTGGTCGCCTGCATGATGTACGGCGAGCTCACCCTGGACGGCGTGCCCGACCTGATCCCCCTGCCGGTGGTCGACGACGAGGTCTCCATCTACGCGAGCGCAGCGAGCCCCGGAGACACGGCGTTCGACGCACGATATGTGAGCCAGACCTGGAGCCTCGACGACGCCGGCGACGCCTGCCCGGAGACCGCCGTGGCCGGCGGCGTGTTCCTCGAGTTCGCGAGCGTCGGCATGCGAGGCCTGCGCTGCGCCGCCAGCAGCGAGAACTTCCACGGTGGGAGCGCGACGACGACGTGGCTGCGGGTGGGCTCGTTCTGAGGGCGCAGCCCCTACCGCCGCCGCCACTCCACCGTCAGCATCAGCTCCCGCCCCCGCGCTGGCATCTCGGGGTGCCAGCCCGCGTACGCCTGTACGTAGTCCGGGCCCGAGTCGAACACGTCGTTGACCGTCAGGCCCACGCTGACTCCGCTCTGGCGGATGTCTTCGACCCGGGCGGTCAGGTTGAGCTGCGCGGTCGCGGGCAGATCGCCGTGCAGCAGCTCGTACTCGTCGCTCGCCCCGGTGAAGGCCACGCGGGGTCCGCGGGTCAGCAGCGCCGCCCCGAGCCACACGCCCCGGGCCGCCTGACCCCGCAGCATCGCGTTGATCGTGAACGGCGCCACGCCCACGCTGTGATGCGGACGATCGGCCACCTGCGTGTGTGGGTCGAGCGGTCCGTACCGACGCGCCCACGCCGAGAGCAGATCTGCCTCGAGTCCGCGCGAGCGCCAGGTCAGATCGGTCTCGACCCCCAGGTTCCCGAGCGTGGGACCGTTGAAGTAGTAGTCGTCATCGTCCACGACCTTGTAGCGGATGGGGTCGACCGTGGTGTTGGCGAAGGCGTTCGCGCGGAGCTGCAGGTGCGACGAGAAGCGCACGCCGCCCTCCACCTCCAGCTCGGCGCCGCGCTCCGGTGCGACGGAGTCCTGCACGAAGTGCTGCTCGTAGGTCGGCGAGCGGGTGAAGCCGGACAGCAGGATCTTGCCGTGCAGGACCTCGCTCGCGCTCGTGAGCGCCACCCGCGGGATGACCCGCACCCCGAGCTCGGTCGGCACCTCGACGCGCAGGCCAGCCAGTGCGTTCGCCCGCTCGCCGACCCGCATCACCTCGGCGTGGGCGTAGCCGGTCGCGAAGAGCCGTGAGCGCGAGTCACCGGGGGGCATGGGCCACTCCTCCCAGCGCGGACCGGAGCGGAGCAGGTCCAGGAAGCCGCCTGCGCCCGCATCGATGCGGGTGCGCGGAGAGAGATCGGCGTGAGCGGAGAAACCCGCCTCCGACCGACCGATCGAGCGATCGTAGAAGTCGTAGCTGTCGGAGTCCTCGTCCGGATCGCCCTGCCAGGGCCGCCAGCCCTGCAGGCGCACGAACGGGACGAGCTGCCAGCGCCCCGCTGCCGGCAGCTCGGTCTCGCCATGGACCCACACCTGGTCGAAGCGGCTCACCGTCGCCTCGTCGCGAAACTCCCACGCGCTGTCGATCTGGCGGCCGCCCACCGCCTCGACACCGGCCTGCACCGTGCTCCGCCGGGTCCGCACGTCCACCCGGAGCATCAGCGGATCGGAGTGGTCGAGCCTGCCGACGTCCGCCTTGGTGCCCTCGAAGTCCTCGGCGTCCCCCTGAAAGAGGTGCGCCCGACCGCCGTGCGCCCCCACCGCGATGCGCAGTCCGTCGCGCTGGTGCACCACCTGGGTGTTCGCGAACGCGCAGCCCAGGCCGGTCGACCGTGCGCAGACGGCCAGGCCCGCCGAGGTGCTGCCGCCGTCATCGGCGAGGGTGGTCACGACGTTGATGACCGCAGCGCTTGCGCCGCCACCGTAGCGGGCCCCGGCGGCGCCGCGCAGCACCTCGACCCGCTGGATCACGTCCGCGGGGATGCGCCCGCCCAGCTTGGTGCTGCCGTACAGGGGCTCCGACAGCGGGACGCCGTCGAGCAGCACGAGGTAGCGACCGTCCGCGCCCCACTGGCCCCGCACGGAGAGTCCCACGACACTCTGAACGTCGACATTGGACTGCAGACCGGGCACGCGCTCGAGGATCTCCATCAGGTCGCGCGCACCCGAGCGCAGGATCTCGTCCCGCTTGACGATGGTGACGACCCCGGGCAGCTCCCGGGGGGAGAGCGGCACCGCCGTGGCGACGTCGGTCTCTCCGTCGAGCAGGCTGGCGAGGTCCACGTCCTCGATGCGGGACCCCGGTGCCCCAGCCTGGGACGAGGCGCTGAGGAACAGGCCAAGAAACAACGGAAGAAGCTTCATCGCATCACCTTCGCAAGCTGCAGCAGCTCGCCGCTGAAGTCCGCCCCGGACGAGCGCGCGGCGGTGAGATCCACGACCAGGCGCGCACGTCCGCGCTCCACGCCGACCCCCACGCCACAGCCGTGGCCGAGGTGCTCCGGCTCCAGGCTGAGCGTCAGCACCCGATGTCCGCGAAGGACTCCCGACACCCGCTCCAGCTCCTCCGGGGGCGCTCCCCCGACGAGGACGGCGACATCGACCTGCTCCCGGACCAGCGCCGACTCGAGCGCCTCGCCGGTCGGCAGCTCGACGATGCGCAGGGGCAGGCCCTGGACCGACACGCCCTCCATGGCGATGAGGCGGCGACGGGCCGCGTGCGTCCGCGAGGGCTCCGCTCCGGACAGGGCCACGAGCGCCACACCCAGCGTGCCTTCAGCGCGATCGCGCAGGTTGCGGTCGTAGCTGAGCGCTCGGGTCACCAGCACCAGGCCTCGGTCGACATCGATCGGCTCCAGATCTCCGGCCCGGGCGACCCCTTCGAGCAGCGAGATCGCGAGCAAGGCCAGGACCAGCAGCGGCAGGAGTGCGCGCCTCAAGAGACCCGCCGGTGGCACGCCGAGTCGCCATGCGCTTCCTGGAGCGCGCGGCGCAGGGCGTCCAGGCGCAGCGGCTTGGCGAGGAAGCCGTCCATGCCTGCCTCTTCGCACCGGGCTCGGTCTTCGGCGAACGCGTTCGCAGACAGGGCCACGATGCGCGCGTGCCGAGCCGGACCGTCCAGGGCCCGGATGGCGCGGGTGGCCTCCAGCCCGTCCATGACCGGCATCTGCAGGTCCATGAGCACCAGGTCGAACGCCCGACGCTGCACGGCTGCGATCGCGTCGCCGCCGTGGTGGGCCTCGAACACCCGCTGCCCGAGCTGCTCGAGCATGCGGCGCCCGATCGCGAGGTTCACCGGGTTGTCCTCGACCAGCAGCACCGCCAGGGCCGGGAGCTCCTCGAGGACGGGCGCCCCCACCTCCACCGGCACCGCGTCCACCTCACCATCCGGGAGCTCGAACCAGAAGGTGCTGCCTTCCCCCAGCGTGCTCTCGACGCCGATCTCGCCGCCCATGAGCTCGACGAGCTGCCTGCTGATCGCCAGACCCAGCCCGGAGCCCCCGAACCGCCTGGTGGTGCCGCTCTCAGCCTGGACGAAGGTCTCGAACACCCGATCGAGGGCGTCCGACGCGATGCCGACCCCCTGATCGCGCACCTCCACCCGCACGCGGTCCCCCCGCCGCTCTGCCACCACCCGGACGCACCCCGCGTGGGTGAACTTGACGGCGTTGCCGACCAGGTTGCTCACGATCTGACGCAGGCGATGGGGGTCTCCGACCTGCCAGCGCCAGCTCCCCGGCGCCACGTCCAGCGAGAGCGTGACCCCCTGCTGCCGGGCGCGGGGCTCGAACAGCGCCACCACCTCGTCGAGCACCGCCGAGACATCCACCGGCACGGCCTCCAGCACGATGCGGTCGGCCTCGATCCTGCTGATGTCCAGGAGCTGATCGAGCAGCGCGAGCAGCCCCTCTCCGGAGGACAGCATGACCTCGACCAGCTCGCGCTCGGCCGGCTTGCTGACCGAGCCCTGCAGGAGCTGCGCCGCGCCGAGCACGCCGTTCATCGGGGTGCGCAGCTCGTGGCTCATCGTGGCCAGGAAGCTGCTCTTTGCCTTGCTGGCAGCCTCGGCCGCTCGGAGCGCGTCGCGGAGATCGGCAGTCCGCCGCGCGATGGTCTCCTGCAGGCGCTGCTCGTGGTGGCGTCGCGCCTCCAGGTGGTTCTGCAGCTCGGCCAGCATCCGGTCCATCACGCCGGCGAGCAGCACCAGCTCGTCGCGGGTCCCCTCCCGGCCCGCGTCGCGCACCACCGGCGCGAGCACCTCCCGCGCCTCGGACAGATCGCCCGCCTGCACCCGCCGCATGGCCTCGGACAGTCGCTGGAGCTCCCGGGCGATGAGGTCGCTCATCAGCAGCGCGATCAGCAGGCCGACGAGGAAGACCAGCAGCGCGCCGAGCGCGGTGGCCCAGCGAGCGCGGGCCGCCAGACTGCGGAGGGAGGCCGCGTCGACCTGCATCGTCAGCCGGCCCTTCGTCGACGGGGCGAGCACCTGCCGCTGGACCTCCACCGTGAACCGATCGCCGCGCGCGGGCTGGGAGCGCTCGTAGGTCGCCATGACCGCCCCCTGCTGATCACGCACGACCACCCGTGCGACCTCGGGGTCGGCCTGCATGCGACCGATCGCCTGCTGCACGAAGTCGGGGTCGTCGAACTCCAGACCAGCGGACACCGACGCCGCCAGCAGGTCGGCCTGGGCCCCCATGCGCTGCCTGAACGCCGTCCCTGCCGCGTCGTCGATCACGCCCGGCAGCACGACCGCCACCAGCCCCGCGAGCACGGCCGGCACGACGGCGGCCGCGATGGCGAGCCGTCGGGGAAGGGAGACGCGATGGAGCAGGCCAGCGGCCATGGGAGGTCCTCGACCCGAGAGATCGGATCCGCGGACCCTGCGATTGAGCGGACCCGCGCCGGGCGGGGTCGCCCGCGCCACCCGGGAGGGAGCGAATCGACGGCGCTCGTTGGCGTGGGCGCGTCCCGACCTGTCGGCCCGGTGTCAGAAAAGCCACCCGACAACCGCCTATGCTCCCGTTCTCACGGAGGGAACATGCGCCTGGTTCTCGTCGTCCTCCTGCTCGCCGGCTGCGGCGGCAAGAACTCGGACGGCCCCGACCCCTGCACCGAGTGCGAGCGGATCGGCCCGTCGACCCGCTTCGCCCGCCTGACCCACCGCCAGTACGATCTGTCCGTGCAGGACGCGCTCGGCGTGGACCAGTCCCTGCACCTGTCCGACAGCTTCATCGGCGACGTGCTCTCCGAGGGCGGCTTCGACAACGACGGCGACCAGCTGCAGGTCGGCAGCGAGCTGTGGACCGACTACCAGCGCGCCGCGGAGACCGCCGCCGCCTGGGTCATCGCCCACCCTGACGTCTACGCGACGGTCGTGACCGAGGACCCCCGGGGCGGGGTCGCGGGGGTCGACTTCGAGGCGCTGATCGAGGCGGAGAGCGACCAGGTCACCACGACCACCGGCGGTCCCCACCGCGAGGGGTGGAACGTGTGGAGCCGGGGCACCCTGTCGACCACGGTCACCCTGTCCGAGGCCGGCACCTACCGGGTCTCCACCCGGGTCTGGGCCGATCAGGCCGGACCGGACCTGGCCATGATGGAGCTGCGGGTCGACGGCGAGGTCATCGCCGCCGAGGAGGTCCAGGCGGTCGCCTTCGCCGGCGCCGAGGAGATCAGCGCCGAGGTCGACCTCTCCCCGGGCGACGTGACGCTGTCGGTCGCGTTCCTCAACGACTACAACGGCGACGACGGCGATCGGAACCTCTACGTCGACTGGGTCGCCATCGAGGGTGCCGCCCCGGCGTGGGAGGGCCCCCTGCCCGGCGACGACGAGCTGCGCGCCTGGATCGCCCGCTTCGGCGCCCGCATCCATCGGCGGCCGCTCACCGACGACCAGGTCGATGCCTACCTGGACCTGGCGCACGCCGGCGCGGACCTCGCCTACACGGGCGACCCGTTCAAGGACGGCGTCTACACCGTGCTCACCGCGATGTTCCAGTCGCCCTGGTTCGTCTACCGCACCGAGCTCGCCACCGAGCAGGACAAGGGCGGGCGCATTCCGCTGGACGCCTGGGACCTGGCCTCCAAGCTCTCCTTCGCGCTGATCCACGCCCCGCCCGACGCCTCCCTGCGGGCAGCTGCGGCGGACGGCTCGCTGCTCTCGGACGAGGTGTTCGCCGAGCACGCCGACCGCCTGCTCGCCTCCCCGCGGGCCGACGGCGCCATCGACCACTTCCACCACCAGCTGCTCCAGCTCGACAGCTACGACAACATCTACAAGGACCCCGACGCGTTTCCCGCCTGGTCGCCGGAGCTGAACGTGCGCATGCAGGACGAGGCGCTGGCCTTCACCCGCAGCGTGGTCCGCGACGACGAGGGCGTGCGCGACTTCTTCACCGCGCCCCGCACCTACGTCGACCGCGATCTGGCCCCGCTCTACGGCCTCGCCATCGACAGCGACACCCTGGTCCCGGTGGACCTCGACGCGGCCCAGCGCGCCGGCGTGCTCACCCTGTCGGGCTTCCTGTCGACCCACGCCCACGCGAGCGAGATCGACTCCATCCACCGCGGCGCCTTCATCAACCTGCGCTACCTGTGCGCCAAGCTGCCGCCCCCACCCGACATGGTGCCCCCCCTGCCCGACCCCATCCCCGGGCAGACCAACCGCGAGCGGGTCGACTCGCACACCGGCCCCGGCACCTGCGGTGGCGCGTGCCACTCGGGCCTCATCAACCCGGTCGGCTTCGCCTTCGAGAACTACGGACCGCTGGGCCAGTGGCGCGACACCGACGTCGGCAAGCCGGTGGACGCGAGCGGCAGCTACGCGTTCTCCCAGGGTCAGGCCTCGTGGACCGGGCCCGTCGACTTCGCGGCGTTGGTCGCCGACTCTCCCGATGCCCACACCTGCCTGGTCCGCAACTGGGTGCGCTACGTGCACGGCCGCGAGACCTCCGAGGAGGACGAGATCGTGGTCGCCGAGCTCGCCGAGCGCTCCCTGTCCCAGGACGAGGCCCTCGCGGTCGTCATCCGCGAGATCGTCCTCGACGATGCCTTCCGCTTCCGCGCTCCGGAGGTGACCCGATGAGCCGCCGCTTCGACAAGGGCGTCAGCCGCCGCCTCTTCCTCGCCGGCGTGGGCGGCGTCACCCTCGCCCTGCCCTTCCTCGAGAGCCTGACCCGCCCGGCCCGCGCCGCCACCGACGGTGGCCCGCCGCGCCACGCCTTCTTCATCCGCATGGGCAATGGCGTGCAGCAGGCCGACCACGGCGAGCCCGACCGCTTCTGGCCGAGCCGCACCGGCGCGCTGACCCGCGACGTGCTCTCTGGACGCGACGCCGATCGCGCCGTCAGCGAGCTCGCTGCCTACGCCCCCCACCTGACCATGGTCAAGGGCACCCGCTACCCCTTCCCCGGCAACGGCTGCGGGCACTCCGGCGGCGGCAACCAGTGCCTCACCGCCGCGCGGGTCTCGGCGAGCCCCGAGGGCAAGGACTCCCTCGCCATGGGCGAGTCCATCGACAACTACATCGCCCGGGCCTTCCCCGAGGTGAACGGCGGCCAGCCGCTCACCCTCTACACCGGCCCCCGCCGCGGCTACCTCGAGGAGGTGCTGTCCTACCGCGGGCCCATGGATCTGCGCGCCGCCGAAGACGACCCCTGGAACGCCTACCAGCGCCTGGTCGGCGTCACCGACGGCAACCTCGACCGCCTGCTCGAGGACCGGCGCAAGTCGGTCAACGATCTCGTCCGCGACCAGATGCAGGGGCTGCTGCGCAAGGACCTGTCCACGTCCGACCGCCAGCGCCTGGAGCTGCACTTCGACTCCATCCGCGACTTCGAGACCGCCACCTGCCTGCTGTCGGAGGACGAGGAGCAGCGCATGGCCAGCCTGCGCGGTCAGGGCACCCTCAACGACAACCGCCTCACCGTGGCCCGCCTGCACATGGACCTGGTGGCGCTCGCGTTCTCCTGCGACATGGTCCGCGCCGGCACCCTGCAGGTCGGCGACGGCAACGACTCGACCCAGTACACCATCGACGGCGAGCACCTGCCCAGCTTCCACCACATCTCGCACCGCATCCACGCCGACGGCGACGTGGGCGACCCGATCCCCAACGCCGACGTCCTGCACCACAAGATCGACCGGGTGCACGCCCAGCTCTTCGGCCACCTCATCGATCGCCTGCTGGAGAACGGCGTGCTCGACGACTGCGTCGTGGTCTGGACCAACGACCTGGGTGCGGGCGTCAGCCACACCTACCGCAACATCCCCTGGGTGCTCGCGGGCTCCGGCGGCGGCTTCCTGCAGACCGGCCAGTACGTCGACGTCGGCGGCGAGGTCCCCCACAGCCGCATCCTGTCGACCATCGCGTCCGCCGTGGGCGTGCGCAAGGGCAACGGCGACCTGGTGGACGACTTCGGCGACTCCAGCTTGCGCCCGGGCGTGATCGACGAGATCATCGCGTAGGCACGACGCAGCCAGAGGGAGGAGCGATTGGGGTACCGCGGCACGTGGATCGCAGCGAAGGGCGTCAACGCGAAGCGGCTCCTCCCAGAGCTCGGGTGGGAGCGGACCGGAGAGCGATACAAGGACCACTGCGACACCGGCGTGGTGCTGTTCCGCCGAGGTCCGTGGGTGGGCGTGTTTGCCGATGGGTTCGAGTTCTTCGAGGAGCTGACTGAAGAACAGGCCCGCACGTGCGCCCCGAACACCGAGACCCTGTTCTGCCAGGCCGGTGACTCGTCGATGCAGAGTCAGATCCGGAGCTTTCGCGGCGGAGAAGAGACGTGGTCGGTGGTCAAGCCTGGGGGTCCACCGGTGAGGCCCACCGTGACCGGTCGACCGCCCGCCGCCCTCGACCCGATCATGGAGGACATGGGCGCGTCCCAGGAGTCCTCCGAGTACGTCGACTACTGGTTCGAGGTCGCAGTCGCGCTCGGCGAGGAGCTGCTGGACTTCCGCTACGATCGTCCCCGGTCCGACAAGCGCTTCGAGCGGCTGCGTCGCCCCTAGGCCCACGCACCCGCCGATGCCGGTGTAGTACGCCTGTCATTGTGCCGGCCGCTCGCCCTCCGGTACCGTGGATCTGGAACATGAACCACCATTCATGTTTGACCCCGGAGGTTCCGATGCACGCCCGTCTCTTCGCCCTCTCCCTCCTCACCGTCGCAGGGGCCGCCCCCGCCCAGGCCGCCCGCTGCACGCTCACGTCCACGACCGCCGTGTGCTCCCACAACACGACCACGGTGTGGACCGGATCGTGGGGGTGGACCCCGCGGGAGGTGCACTGGCAGGTGCCCGAGGGCTCGCCGCCCGCAGACGGCTGGCCGGTCGTCATCGTCTACCAAGGCAGCTTCATGCCCGCGGAGAACACCTTCGACTCGACGTCGAGCATGGCGTACGGCGCCTACTGGCTGACCGCCCTCACCGACGAGCTCCTCGACCGCGGCTACGCCGTGCTCGCCCCCGAGGCGCTGGGCGGCGGCTCGACGTACTGGCAGACGAACATCTACCCGTACAATGTGTACTGGTGGTCGGCCTCCGACGCGTACTTCGTCGACGACATCCTCGGCGGCATCGCCTGGGGTGACTTCGGCGACCTCGACACCGACAACGTCTTCGCCACCGGCCTGTCCTCGGGCGGCTACATGACCTCGCGCATGGCGGTCAGCTACCCCGGCGACTTCAAGGCCTTGTCCGTGCACTCTGGCTCGTACGCCACCTGCGCGGCCAGCGCCTGCTACGTGCCGACCCTGAGCGCGTCCCACCCCCCGACCCAGCTCATCGTCGGCTCCGCGGACCTCATCACCCCGCCGTCCACCGTGCGCGCCTACCGGGACAAGCTGGCCGCGAGGGGCATCGACTACGCGTACATCGAGCTCCCCGGTACCGGGCACCAGTGGACCCCCACCGCCGTGACCGCGATACCCGACTGGTTCGACGCGTATGCGGACTGAGCCGAAACGCCGCGCAACGTCGCCTCTCGCGATCGCTGCCAGGATCCCCTCCATCCCACCCTGGAGGGTCCATGCGACCTGTGTTCGTGCTGTCCGTCGTGCTCACCAGCTCCGCGTGCGTCGAGCGGCTCTCGGTCGAGGACGCGGCAAATGCCTATGCCACCCTCGACAATGCCGCGCTGGGGATCGGCATCGGGCTGAAGAACGCCTTCCTTCAGGAGGGGGACAAGCCGTACGGAATGGTGTTCGAGCCCGTCGAGTGCTCGAACGTCGCGTGCTGGAACGTGTCCGGCACGGTCGTGCCGGACGGCGACGTGGACTGGGAGGGCGCCCTGACGTTCAGCGGCGTCATGAAGCACGCCGACGACGAAGGCGTCCAGATGTGGGGCTACTTCCTCCGGGCGGAGGGAACGATGTCCTACGCGGGTCACTCCGTCGGCTCGAGCGAGCAGCCCTTCGATCTCGCGGTCACCTGGGGAGTGCCGTTCAACGTGGGCCTGCCGGATGGCACCACGGACGGCACCCGGGTCGACCTGTACACGTGCGGCGCACAGGTCGACACCTTTCCCGACGTCGATGTCGAGTACTCGATGCTGTACTCGGTGGAGAAGCTGAAGCAGCTCTCGAAGGTCCAGCTCCACCAGAGGGAGTTCGATCCGCTGTACCTCGACGAGCGCTCCAGCGGCTTCACCTTCGAGGCCAACGTGCCGTCCGGGCTCACCTACGACTTCGGGAACTGCGACTGACCTGCTCGGAGGTGAGGTAGATCTCAGTCATTCAGCAAACAGGAACAACCTCTGATCTCGTTCGTCGAGGACGGCGCGGAAGTACAGGTCGGGCACGTCCCGGGGTCCGAACGCGGAGCAGGAGGCGACCCGCTGATCGTCGCCCTCGCCCTGGACCCCGAAGCAGAACGAGCGCCGCTCCCCGAGGTTCCACACGTTGGGGAGCCCGTCCTGCGAGACCGTGTGCACCGAGCCCCAGTCGAGCCAGCGCAGGGCCTGGCCCCCGCTCATGAACGCCTCGCTGCCCGAGCGCCAGCGGAAGGCGTCGGCGCTGGGCACGGCGCGCACCTCCTGGCCGCGGAAGCTGAACGGGTGCAGGGTCCACACCGAGGCGTCGATGAAGCTGCTGACGTAGCGATCGTACTGATCGGGGGTGAACCGGGCGATCGCCTGCACCCGCTCGCCGCCGACCCGCCGCTGGTCGACCCGGAAGCCCTGGAGCTCCACGTCGGGGGGCAGGTGGAACTGCTCGCGCATCAGGGCCTCGACCGCCGCGTCCTGGCTGGGCAGCATGGTCGCGACCGCAAAGCCGATGATCAGCGCGGCCACGGCGCCGACGATGATCAACCACTGGGTGCTGTCCAAGCGACCTCCTGCATCCCGCGATGGGTGCTGTCCCTGCCCTTCGCTACCATGCACGTCGCCCGGAGGCAGCTTGGCGACTTCGCACACCCCGACCGATCCCGATCTGCTGCGGCGCCTGCTCCGCGCAAAGGACCGGATGGACGCCGCTTCCCACGAGGACTGGACCGTCGCGCGCATGGCCCGGGTGAGCGGGGTGTCAGAGGCCCACTTCGCCCGCAGCTTCAAGGACGCCTTCGGGGCGCCGCCCCACCGCTACCTGCTGACCCGCCGCATCGAGCGCGCGACCCACCTGCTCCGCGAGACCGACCTGCCCATCACCGAGATCGCGTTCCAGACGGGGTGGAAGAGCCTGGGCACCTTCGGGCGCACCTTCAAGGCGGTCACGGGCAGCACGCCGAGCGCTGTGCGCAGGCGGGAGCGGGCCGCCGATCCGCTGGCCGCGGTGCCGGCGTGCTTCGTCATGGCCGCCCTGCGCCCGGACCTCACGATCGCAGTTTCGGAGAAGCTGCGGCGCAAGGCAGCCCGTACCTCTGAACACGAAGACGACGAGGACGAGGAGGTCCCATGAGTCAGGGAGTCGGAGTGTTCGGCATCTACGTCCGAGACCAGGACGAGGCGCTCGCGTTCTACGAGAAGGTGGGGTTCGTGGTGCACACGGACCTGAACAACGGTCACTACCGCTGGCTGACGATGCAGTACCCGTCCCAGCCGAGCTTCCAGCTGGGCCTGTTCCTGCCCGGACCGCCGGTGCACGACGAGGCCACCGGTCAGGCGCTGGCGGAGCTGGTCGCCAAGGGCGCGATGCCCGGCCTGGTGCTGCACGTCGACGACTGCCGCGCCGAGTACGACCGCATGCTCGCGGCGGGCGTCGAGTTCACCCAGGAGCCTGTCGAGCGTTTCGGCAACATCGACGCCGGGTTTCGCGACCCCGCAGGCAATGGCTGGAAGATGATCCAGCGCGGCGGGAGGACCCGATGACGCTCGACACCGTGATCCGCCAGACCCACCGCTGGGTCTCCATCGTCTTCACCCTGGCAGCACTCGCCAACATCGGCGCCCTCGCGCTGGGCTTCGGCGGCGAGGGCCAGGAGGTGCTGGCGATGACCCTCGGCATGTCCGCCCTGCTCCCGCTCGTCATCATGCTCCTGACCGGCCTGTACCTGTTCGTCCTGCCCTACGTCGGCAAGGCGCGGAGCCGCGCGGCCGGCTGAGCTACCGTCCGGTCCATGGAGATCGCCCCGGGCTTCATCGCCGGCACCCTCGGGCTGCTGGTCCTGCACCTGACCTTCGTCGAGCTGGGCCTCGGCGGGGCGAAGGGCTCGGTGGGCGCGGTGCTCTCCCGGAGGGCCTCAGCCCTGGTCCTGCTGGGCGTCGTGCCTGCGGTGGCCGCGCTGGTCGGCGGGATCGGCCCGGTCGGACTCGGGCTCGGCGTTGGCGATCCATGGGCGCTGGCCGTCGCAGCGGGGCTGGGCATCGTCGCCGTGCCCCTGGTCTCCCTGGGAGCCCGGTCGAAGTCGACCCAGGTGCACCACCCGGAGATCCGCCTGGCGGAGCGCTCCTGGGGGCTGGTCGCGGTCGACGCGCTGACCTGGGTCGTCTACCTCCTGGCGTACGAGCTCCTCTTTCGGGGTGTCTTCCTCCTCCCGCTGGCCGAGGAGGTCGGGCCGGTGGCCGCGACCGCGATCGTGCTGGTCCCCTACGTCGCGGTGCACCTCGACAAGGGGCCCGGCGAGGCGATCGGCAGCGTGTTCTCGGGCGTGCTGTTCGCCGCACTCACCCTGTGGAGCGGGGCCATCTGGGCGGCGCTCCTGCTGCACGTCTTCATCGCGTTCGCTGGCGAGGGCGCGGCGCTGGCCTTCAACCGCGACCTGCGGGTGCGATGAGGGCCGCGACCACCCACCGCCCGGCGGCGACCGCTCGCGCACCTGCGCCTTCCCTCCCCGCCCGGCGGGGCTAGCCGGACCTCCATGAAGCGCACCCTCCCCCGCTGGCTCCTGGCGATCGCCGCCATCGACGCGCTCGGGCTGGGCTGCGTGCTGGTCACCTGGGCGCTCGCCGGCGGGGGCGAAGGGGGCATGGGCCCGTACCTGGAGGCCGTGGGGCACGCTGCGGTCACCCCCGGTCGGCTGCTGCTCTACTGCGCCGGCATCGCCGCCTACAGCGCGCTGCTCGAGCTGGGCCTGCGCAGCCTGGTCCAGGAGCCGATCGCCCGCCGCACCGGTCGCCTGGCGCACCTCGCCGTGCCCGCCGCCGCCCTCGCCTATGCCCTCACCCACGCCATCTACCACCCGGCGGGGGTGCTCTACGCCGCGCTCCTGGGGACCGGCACCGCCCTGGCCTACGCCTGGCTGCGCGACTGGCGCCCGCTGGCCCTGTGGCACGTGCAGTGGAACGCGCTCGCCATCGGCGGCACCCTCATCCTCGCCCTGTGGGGGCCGGGAGACCCGCGAGACGCCGCCTTGTTCGCCTACAAGGCCGAGGCGATCGAGCGCGGCACCCTGGTGCACGCACCCGGCTGGGGCTGGGTCGACCGCACCCACCTGCCCCACGAGCAGCTCGATCAGGCGCTGGCGTGGACCCGGGGACTGCCCGGCGACCCCCTGGTGCTCGACGCCGTGCTCACCGACGCCCTCGGCCAGCGCACCCCCCTCGCCCACACCTACGCCCTGCCCGCGACCGCCCGCGACGCCCGCCACGCCTGGGCGCTGTCCTGCGCCGTCGTGCTCGACTTCCACGCCCGCCACGAGCAGGCCCAGGCCGATCAGCCCTGGTGGACCGGCACCCGGCTGTCCGCCTTTCAGTTCGACGACCTGCCCAGCGTGCTCCGCGCCTGCCTCGACCGGGAGCCCGGCGCGACCCCCGCCGCGCTGACGACCGACCTCGCCGACCTGCGCACGCGCTGGCACCGGGAGGGGCACGATCTCGTTCGAACGCCGATTGTCGTCGTGGACGCTCCGTCCGCCGTCCGCGAGGCCGCGCGGGAGCTGGCGCGGGGTCCGGCTCACCCGGGGGCCCCGCCGACCGTGCGCTGACAGTCGACGAGCGCGGTCCGAAGCCCTCACTCCGCCGGCACGTCCAGCTTGGCGATGACCTCCTCGGGCGCCTCGTAGACCGCCGCCACCTGGTCGCCGTCGCGGACCTTGCGGATGCCCTCCAGCAGGATCTGGTCGGACTCGTCGAGCCCCGAGCCGACCACGAACAGGTGGGGGAGCTCGTGGGTGACGGTGATCTCGCGCAGCTCGACGCGATGGTCCTCGCCGACCACGAAGACGAACTTCTTGTCCAGCACGTCGAAGGTGGCCTTCTGCGGGATGATGAGCACGTCCTGCAGGGGCTCGGACATGATGACCTTGCCGGTCTCGCCGTGGCGCAGGAGGCCGTCGGGGTTGGGGAAGGTCGCCCGGAAGGCGATGTTGCCGGTCTCGTTGTTGAAGTCGGCCTCGATGGTGCGGACCTCGCCGACGTGATCGAAGAGCTTGCCGTTGGCCATGCGCAGCTGGACCTGGGGAACCTCACCGTCCTTCATCGCCATCTTGTAGTCGAGGTACTCGGCCTCGCTGACGTTGAAGTAGACCCACATCTCGCTGTTGTCGGACATGGTGGTGAGCAGCTCGCCCTCCTCGAGCAGGCTGCCGCGCCGGACCTCGAGGCGTCCCATGATGCCGTCGAACGGGGCCTTGAGGTTGGTCAGCCCCATGTGCGCCTGGGCCAGGCTGCGCTCCGCGACGGCCTTGTCGAGCTTCGCCTTGGACAGGGCGAGCTCGTTGTCGGAGACGACGTTGCCCTCCTGCAGGGTCTTGGTGTTCCGGTACTCGATCTCGGCAAACTCGGCCTCGGCCGCCGCCTTCTGGACCTCGGCCTGGTAGATCATCGGCATGATCTGGAAGAGCTGCTGGCCCTTCGTGACGTGCTGGCCCTCGTCGATGAGGATGTCCTGCAGGTAGCCGCGCTCCAGCGCCCGCAGCTCGATGTGCTGGATGGCGCGGATCTGGGCGACGTACTCGTTGTCGATGCTGGTGTCGGTCCGCAGCGGGTGGGTCACCGGCAGCTCGCCGTGGGCCTCGTGCTCCTCGTGGTGCTCGCCCTCGAAGAGCGAGCAGGCGGACGCGGTCACGCCCACCCCGGCCAGCATGAGGCCGAGGACGAGGCGCATGCCAGGACGGGACAGTGAAGACAGCATGGAGACTCCTCTGCAAGCGCCGCGAGGGCGCAGGGTCACATGGGGTTCGGTACGAATCGAATCGGTCACTGGGCACCTCCCGCCGGGGCCTGCGGGGTCCGCCAGCCACCGCCGAGGGCGCGGTACAGCTCGACGCCGGCGCCGAGCTGCTCCTTCTTGGTCTCGATGAGCTCGAGCTTGGACTTCAGCGCGTCGCGCCGGGTGGTCAGCACCTCGAGGTAGTCGGCGCGCGCAGAGCGGAAGAGGTTGCTCGACGTGTCGATCGCCTGCTCGAGCCGGCTCACCTGCTGCTGCTTCAGCTCGGCGCTGCGGGTGAGGTTGCGGATGCGGGCGAGCTCGGTGTCGACCTCGTTGTAGGCGGTGACGACCGTGCGCTCGTAGGACAGCACCGCCTTCATCTTCTCCTGGTTGCTGGCCAGGAACTCCGCCTTGACCGCCCGCCGGTTCAGCAAGGGGGCGACGAGGCCGCCGGCGACGTCGTAGACCAGGGACTCGGGGGTCATCGGCAGCCGCTTCAGCGCGAACGCCTCGTAGCCGAGCCGACCGTCGACGCTCACCGAGGGGTAGAAGCCCGCCCGAGCCACCTTCACGTCCAGCTTGGACGCTTGGAGCTCGAGCTCCGCGGCCCGCACGTCGGGGCGGTTCTGCAGCAGCTCGGTCGGCAGGCCCGTTCCGACCGGTGGTGGCGAGAGATCGGCGAACTCCGCCGAGCTGCGCGGAACCGCCTGGGCGTAGCGACCGCAGAGCCCGTTGATCCGGTTCTCGGTCTCCTTGATGCGCTGCTTGATCTCGAAGACCCGGCTCTCGTTCTCGAGCAGCTCGGCCTCGAAGCGCTGCACGCCCAGCTCCGTGCCGCGGCCGGCCTGCTTCTGCAGCTTCACCGCCTGCAGCGAGTCGCGGAGCAGGCTGACGTTGGTCTCGATCACCTCCAGCTGGTTGTCGAGGGCCATCAGCTCGTAGTAGGAGCTGGCGATCTCCGCGACCAGCACGGTGATCGCGTGATTGCGCCCTTCGATGCTGGACAGATAGCGAAGCTTCGCCGACTTGCGGGCGTTGCGCAGCTTCTTGCTGACGTCGACCTCCCAGGCGAAGCGCAGCCCGACGTCGAAGTTGCCCAGGTTCACCGGGACCTTGCGGCCCTCCTCGATCTCGTGGGCCTCGTCGCTGGCACCCTGGCTCGTGTACAGGCCGACCTTCTCCAGGTCCGCGCCCACGCCGATGCCGAGGCTGGGCAGGTACTCACCCTGCCGCGCCAGGACCTCGGCGTTGGCGATGCCGATCTCGCGCTCCAGGATCAGCAGCTCCTGGTTGTTCGCGAGCGCGGTGTCGATCAGCGCGAGCAGCTTGGGATCGCCGAAGATCTGCTCCCGGGTCCGCTGGGCCAGGTTCGGTCCGTCGGTGTCCGCGGTCGCGAACGTCTGCGGCAGGGAGAGGTCCGCCTCGCGCAGGTCCAGCTGCTTGGTCGACGGGATGCACGCCGACAGAGCCAGGCCCGCGATCAGCGCCGCAACGGGGAGCCTACTTGGCATGGCTCACCCCCTCGGTCACCGGCGAGAGCTCCTCGTCTCGGATCATCTTCTTGTTGCCGGCGAGCCACGCGAAGATCACGTACAGGCCGGGGACGATGAGGACGCCGAAGATGGTGCCGAACAGCATGCCGCCCAGGGCGGAGGCGCCGATGGTGCGGTTGCCGATGGCGCCGGGGCCGGTCGCCATGACCAGCGGGATGAGCCCCGCGATGAAGGCGAACGAGGTCATCAGGATGGGCCGGAAGCGCGCCCGGGCCCCCTCGATGGCCGCCTGCACGATGGGCAGGCCCGCCTGCTGTCTCTGGACGGCGAACTCGACGATGAGCACGGCGTTCTTGCCCAGCAGGCCGACCAGCATCACGAGGCCGACCTGGGCGTAGATGTCGTTGGCGAGCCCCATGCCCTGCAGCAGCAGGAAGGACCCGAAGACACCGGCGGGCAGGGAGAAGATGACCGCCAGCGGGATGATGAAGCTCTCGTACTGGGCGGCGAGCACCAGGTAGACGAACGCGAGCACGATGGCGAAGATGATGACCGCCTCGTTGCCGCGCCGGGCCTCGTCGAAGGACAGCCCCTCCCAGGCGACGTCGTAGCCGCGGGGGAGCGTCTCGTCGGCGACCTCCTGGACCGCCCGGAGCGCGTCGCCGCTGGTGTAGCCGGGGGCGGGAGCACCGCGGATGGCTGCCGAGTTGTACAGGTTGTAGCGTGTGATCTCGTTCGGACCCTGGGTCTTCTCCATGGTCATGAACGCCGAGTACGGGACCTGCTCGCCCGCGTCGTTCTTGACGTAGAGCTTCATGAGGTCGGTCGGGATGCGGCGGAACTCGGGCTTGGACTGCGAGTAGACCTTGAAGAAGTTGCCGAACCGGATGAAGCCCTGCTCGTAGGTGGAGCCGATCAGGATGTCCAGGTTGTCCATGGCGCGCTTGATCGACACGCCCTTCTGCATGGCCAGCTCATTGTCGATGTTCAGCTTGTACTGCGGATAGTTGGCCGCGTAGAAGGTGAACAGACCAGTGATCTCCGGACGCTCCGCCAGCTTTGCCATGAACTCCTGGTTGAGCGTGTCGAAGCCGTGGTAGTCGTCGGAGTTGGTCTTATCGAGCAGCCGGAGCGCGAAGCCGCCCGCCGCGCCGTAGCCGGGCACCGCCGGGGGCTCGAAGAACTCCACCGTGGCGCCCAGCGTCTCGGACTCCTCCTCGAGGATCTCCATCACCTCGTGCACGGAGTGCTCGCGCTCCTCCCAGGGCTTGAGGTTGATGAGGCAGGTGCCGGCGTTCGAGCCGCGACCCTCGGTGAGGATCTCGTAGCCGGCGAGGGAGGACACCGACTCGATGTCGGGGATCTCCTCCGCCAGGGCCTGCAGCTCCCGGGAGACTGCGTTGGTGCGCTCGAGGGTGGCGCCCGGCGGGGTCTGGATGATCGCGTAGATCATGCCCTGGTCTTCGTTGGGGATGAAGCCGGCGGGCAGGACCTCGTTCATCACGACCACGCCGACGCCGAACAGGGCGACGACGATGACCGTGAGCCACCAGTGGTGCGCGGTCCGCTTGAGCACGCCCACGTAGAAGCGGGTGGTCCGCTCGAACGTGGCCTCGAACAGGTTCAGCGCCATGCCCAGCGGCCCCTTCTTCTTCTTGTGGGGGTCGATGGGCTTGAGGATCATCGCGCACAGCACCGGGGTGAGGGTGAGCGCGACGACGCCGGAGATGATGATGGCGGACGCCATGGTGATGGAGAACTGGCGGTAGAAGATGCCGACCGGGCCGGTCATGAACGCGACCGGCACGAAGACTGCGGTCATGAGCAGGGTGATCGCGATGACCGCGCCGGAGATTTCGCCGAGCACCGCCTTGACCGCCGGGTACGGGGCGAGGTGGTCCTCGTGCATCTTGGCGTGCACCGCCTCGACCACGACGATGGCGTCGTCGACGACGATGCCGATGGCGAGCACCAGGGCGAAGAGGGTGATCAGGTTGATGGTCAACCCGAACATCTGCATGGACAGGAACGCGCCGACCAGCGAGACCGGGACCGCCAGCGTCGGGATCAGCGTCGAGCGCCAGTCGCCGAGGAACACGAAGACGACCAGCGCCACCAGGACGAAGGCCTCGACCAGGGTGTGGATGACCTTGTCGATGGAGGCGTCGAGGAAGTTCGAGACGTCGTAGCTGATCTCGTAGTCCATCTTCGCCGGGAAGCTCTCGCCCTTCAGCTCGGCCAGCTTCTCCTTGACCTCCTCGATGACCTCGCTGGCGTTGGTGCCGTAGGTCTGCTTGAGCACGATGGCGGCGGACGGCTTGCCGTCGAGGTTGGAGTAGATGTCGAAGAACTCGCTTCCGAGCTCCACATCGGCGATGTCCCCCAGGTGCAGGCTCTCACCCTCGGCGTTCGCCTTGATGATGATCCCCTCGTACTGCTCGGGGGTGTTGTACCGACCCTTCCAGGTCAGCGTGTACTCGAGCGACTGGCTGGTCTTGCCCGACGCACGGCCGATGCGGCCCGGGCGACCGATGACGCTCTGCTCGTCGATGGCCTCCATGACCTCTTCGGCGGAGATGTTGTACGCGCGCATGCGGTCCGGATCGAGCCACACGCGCATGGCGTACTGGCGAGAGCCCAGGATCTGGGCCGAGCCGATGCCCCGGATGCGCTGGATCTCCGGGATGATGTTCACGTTGGCGAAGTTGTAGAGGAACTTCTCGTCGGCGTTCTCGTCGGTGCTGTACAGGTTGACGTACATCAGCATGCTGGGCTGCACACGGGAGACGACCACGCCCTCCAGCTGGACCAGCGGGGGCAGCTTGTTGAGCACCTGGTCGACGCGGTTCTTGACGTTGACGACCGCGCGGTTGGGGTCGGTGCCCAGCTCGAAGACGACCTGGATGGTGCCCTCGCCCGCACTCGTCGAGTCGGACACGATGTACTTCATGCCCTGCACGCCGTTGATCGAGCGCTCCAGCGGAATCAGGGTCGACTTGACCAGCGCGTCGGCGTTGGCGCCCGGGTAGGCCACGGTGATGATCACGCGCGGAGGCGAGATCTCGGGGAACTGGGAGACGGGGAGGGACTGCATCGACAGCAGCCCGAGGAAGACGAGGATGAGGGAGAGGACGATCGCCAGCACGGGACGCTGGATGAATCGATGGAACATGGCTTGCTCACTTGATTCCGGGACACACGACCCCTGCCGGAGCCGGAGCTCCGCCTTCGCTGGGGTCAGTCATCGGGCACACCTGTCCAGGGGACGTGGGTCACGACCGCGGGGGTCGGACGAGGCACGTCTGCAGCCGGGGCTCGAGCGGGCTCGGGCCCTGCCGGTGACACACCCGTCCTGGCACGTCGCATGGCTGCGGCGCGTACCAGCTGCAGGGATGCAGCTTCAGCCTGATGGTTCAGGCGGACGGGTGGGGCACGAAGGGCGGCGCTCAGGCCGTGGGAGGGCCCCGTGCCGGGTGGACCCGCGCCAGCCGGGCGCCCGCATCATCAGCGGTCCAGCAGGTGGGCGCCGAGGCGTCCGAAGCACCGAGGAGCACGCTGCCGAGCGGATCGACACCGGCATCCTGCACGGTGGCCGTCAGCGGCGCTTCGCCGTCGGACTCCCCCTCCTCGCTCTCGCTCTCCTCGACCAGGAGCTCGGGCCCGTGCTGGGCGAGTCCATCCTGGAACAGCGGACCGGAGGGCGAGGGCTCGCCCTGGGTCAGCTCCGCCTCGACGATCAGGTCGACCGCGGAGACGTCCAGCTGGTTGGCGAACGAGACCGGCGCCACCCCCAGCAGCACACCCATGACCACGATCCAGGACAGGATCGCAGCGACGGCGCGCGGGCAGTGGTGGGTCAGTCGGGGCAAGAGAGGACCTCTGGAGTTCGTCTGGTCCGCAGCGGAGCTAGCCGGCCCTGTCGAACTCGTCAACGAGGGTGGACACCTCGTTGCAAGGGGCAAGGGCCGGGGTCTTGCACTGCATATCGGCACCGGGGGCTGGTGCATGATGGTGATGAGCAAGAACGCATCCGGGAGCCTGCATGAGCCGCGTCGAAGTCGCCACCCTGTCCGACCTGCCCGACAGGGCCCCCCGCTACGCCCTCGTCGCCGGGGTGGACCTGGTCGTGGTCCGGGTCGACGATCAGGTCTCGGTGCTCTACGGCCGCTGCCTGCACCGCGGCGCGCTCATGTCCGACGGCCACGTGCGCGGGGAGGACCTGATCTGCGGTCTTCATGGGTGGGACTACCGAATCGCCACCGGAGTCAGTGCATACGACAACAGCGAGGCCCTGCACCGCTTCGCCTGTGAGGTGCGCGACGGCCGCGTCACCGTCGACGAGGACGAGGTCGAGGCCTGGCGGAGGGAGCACCCGCAGCCCTACGACCGCGACGCCTACCTGGGCTTGTACCAGGACGTGCACGGCACCGAGGACGAGCCCCACAACGCCCACATCCAGCAGCTGGCGCGCGAGGGTCTGGACGAGGTCGGGCACCACGGGCCGGTCGCCGCGATGGGCGTGCCCCGCAGCCGCCTGCCCTCCTGGGACGACCTGCAGATCGTCACCGCCCAGCTCGCTCGCGCGCCCCATCTGGAGGACGTCGACGTCGACACCGAGCTCGTCATCGGACCCGCGGCGGCCCGACCCCTGCGCCTGACGATCCCGCTGCTGGTGTCGGACATGAGCTTCGGCGCGCTCTCGGCCGAGGCCAAGACCGCCCTCGCCCGGGGAGCCGAGCAGGCCGGCACCGGGATCTGCTCGGGCGAAGGCGGCATGTTGCCCGAAGAGCAGGCGGAGAACGCCCGCTACCTGTACGAGCTGGCCTCGGGGCGCTTCGGCTGGTCGCTGGACAAGGTGCGCAAGGTCCAGGCGTTCCACTTCAAGGGGGGCCAGGGCGCCAAGACCGGCACCGGGGGCCACCTGCCCGGGCACAAGGTCACCGACAAGATCGCCGAGGTCCGCGGGCTCGAGGCCGGACAGCCCGCCATCTCCCCTCCCCGCTTCGAGGACCTGACGTCGGTCGCCGACTTTCGCCGGGTCGCCGATCAGGTCCGCGACGAGAGCGGGGGCATCCCGATCGGGTTCAAGCTGTCCGCCCAGCACATCGAGCTGGACCTCGACTTCGCCCTCGACGTCGGCTGCGACTACATCATCCTCGACGGCCGGGGCGGCGCGACCGGCGCGGCACCGCTGCTCTTCCGCGACCACATCTCGGTGCCCACCATGGCCGCCCTCGCCCGGGCCCGCCGCCACCTCGATCGCCGCGGTCGGGACCAGGTGACGCTGATCATCACCGGGGGGCTGCGCACCGAGGCCGACTTCTGCAAGGCGCTGGCCCTGGGGGCGGACGGGGTCGCGGTCGCCAACAGCGCCCTGCAGGCCATCGGCTGCCTGGGCATGCGCGCGTGCCACACCAACAACTGCCCGGTCGGCATCGCCACCCAGCAGGAGCACCTGCGCCAGCGCCTGCAGATCGCAGCGTCCGCAAAGCGGCTTCAGAACTGGTTCACAGCGACGGTCGAGCTCATGTGCGTCATGGCGCGGGCGACCGGCCACGACCGCCTCGGCGACCTCTGCCTCGACGACCTCACCACCTTCCACCGCGACCTCGCCTACCTCACCGGCGTGCCCTACGGCGGCGTCGTGCCCCTCTGACCCGCGCTCGCACCCCGGGTGGCATGATGCGCCACCCGCCGACCTGGGAGGAGCGCCGTCCAGTCCTGGCTCGCCAGCCTCATCGCGTGCTGCAGCCGCCTCGGCACGACCCGCCCCTGGACCGTCGTGCTCGCCGCCGTCGCGCTGTTCATCCTGGCCTGCGTGCTCGGCCTGCCCCCCCGGGTCGACCCCGACCTGCTGAAGCTCCTCCCCGACGATCTGCCTGCCATGCGCGCCATCCGCGACCTGGGTCGGGAGCGGATCCCCGCCGGGATCTGGATCACCCTCGACGGCCCCGACGAGGCCCTGGCGCAGGCCGTACCCGAGGTGGCCCAGCGCCTCGATGATCTCGACAGCATCGCCTTCACCCTGCACGGGCTCGAGCCGGCGCTGGCCCTGCACCTGGGGCTGATGCAGCTGCCCCCCGAGGCGGTGGAGGAGCGGGCGCACCTCCTCGACGCGGCCCTGCTGGTGGGACGCAGCCGACCGCCGTGGATGGCGGCCAAGCTTCAGACCCCGCTAGAACCCAGAGAGAACGCGCTCTTTCCCGATGACGGGTACGCGCGGATCTTCGTCCGCCCCACCCTGACCCACCACGACGCGAAGGTGTCCACCGCCATCGTGGACGACGTGCGGCGCACCCTGGAAGACACCCTGCCCGCAGACGTCGAGGTGGTCTACCTGGCCGGGCCCTACGTCATCGTCGCCGACGGGGCGGCCGGCATTCGCCAGGACCTCACCCGCACCGGCGGCCTGTCCCTGCTGCTCGTGCTCGGCGTGGTCGCCCTGGGCATGCGCAGCCTGCGGGCACCGGTGCTGGTCTTCCCTCCCCTGATCCTCGCCGCCGTCGCCCAGCTCGCCCTCGTGCAGGCCCTCCTGGGCGCCCTCAACGGCCAGACCGTCATGGGCACCGCCGTGCTGTTCGGACTCGGCGTCGACTTCGCCCTGCACCTCATCGCCCGCACCCGGGAGGCCCTCGCCGACGAGGTCGAGCTACCCGAGGCCATCGCGCGCGCCTGGGCCGACGTGGGACCGGTGTGCGTGTTCGCCGCCCTGACCACCGCCGCCGGCTTCTCCGCCCTGGGATTCGCCAGGTTCGGAGGGCTCTCCCAGCTGGGCCTGACCCTGAGCCTGGGGGTGCTCCTGGCGCTGGTGTGCGTGCTGGTGCTCTTGCCCGCGCTGCTGATGCTGGTCGGCCCGGGCCGCCCGCGCTCCGTGGAGCAGGGCTTCTCCCTGACGATCTCGCCAGCCGTTGCCCGGGCGGGCCTCGTGGTCGCCGCCATGCTCGTGCTCGCCGCGGGGCTGGGCGCCTGGCGGTTCATCCGCTTCGAGCACGACTTCACCGCCATCGGCCGGGACGCGTTCCGCATGGACGCCCTGACCGAGCAGCAGCGCGCGTTCACCCGCCAGGCCATGCCGCCGGCGCTCCTGCGGGTCACGGACGACGACCGCGCCCGGGTCCAGGCCGAGCTGCGCGCCCACCTGGCCGCCGGCGACCTCCCC
>MDTC01153606.1_pt1 | contig 33918 bp, 3 predicted proteins | sample 811181 | NCBI WGS metagenome assembly MDTC01 (sample SAMN05326644, study PRJNA326480) | marine metagenome | isolation source: seawater | place: Pacific Ocean: North | collected 2011
CCTGTTATAACAGTAGTAAATCTGTACTTGCTGATAGGGGAAAAAGCTTATGGGAGGTGCATCAGTTGTGTCAGCAAGACGATGATTGTGTAGGTTATTGGAAAGACACAGGAGGTTTTGTTCGGTTCTTCGACCATGCAGACGATTGTTCTAACAAAACAAGAGCTTATCTCAAGCCAGCTTTTACACCTGTGCCTGTTTCAACATCAAAAGATGTATTTTTTCGCAACCAATGGTGTAAAGTAAAAGAAGTTGACAACATAAATATCGATGGTCGCGCTTTCTTTTCTGGTTTTATAAGTAAAATAGAATGCAACCGTGTGAAAGACTTCATTGTTTCGGCGGACTTTAACACCTGTAAGTTTCCTTTTTTCACATATAATAAGGACCAATTTGATGTTTATCGAATAGCAAAATCAAACGCTTGTACAGATGATGATATTTTTGACCGTATTACAAATACAAAAGTTTTTGACTTTAGCGCCTTGAAGGACGAAATACAACAAACAACAGGCATAATAAATCCAAAATATTGTGTAGCTGAAACTTTTTTTCAAAATATTACACATTTTTTAGACAATGGCGAGAACGGATACTGCAAAGTTAACGAAGGAGCCTTCGGTAAATGTGTTTTGGATGTAGAATTTGCTTCGAACTGCGAGTGTGGCACCTCGCCGTGTAGGCTCGATGAATATTGCTACGAAAAGAAGTATGGTACAACATCTCAATTTGAATGCCACCCATGCAACGATCCTTTGAGTCCTCAGCCTGAAAAATGTTGCAAAACTGGAGAATTTTACGTGAACGGTGTGTGTAAACCAATTTGCGAAGAATCGTGGGCGTGCCGTTACAATGCATTTTCGCAAAAATCGTCTGACGGTACACAGTATGTTCAAAATGGTGTTGCATTTTCTCAAGGCACTGGTCCTAAACCTGAATTGTTTTGTGATAATTCTTGTTACAATATATTTTCACAAACTTGTGAATCTTGCGAAGTTTGTGTAGCGTCTGTACCGTTCAAAAATCCTATTGATATTCTTAAAGAAACGAAAATAGGGGGTTACCACTATGTAAAACCTGACGGGACGTTTAGTTATAACACAAGTCACGGTGAAATTCCTTTTTTACGAATATGTCAGGATACGACAAATGCTATAGATAACTCAGAGTTTGCATTAAGTGTAGAAAGCAAAACTACAAATACAAAGGTTGATTTTATACGTTTTGATCGTACTAGTCAAGCCAATCCTAGCAGTGCTTGCGGTGATACGTGCACAGAGACATGTCCTGCCACCATAGACGGTGTTCCTTGTTATGGAAACGGAATATGTAATAAAGACTGCACGTGTAGTTGCTTTACTTTTGAGACAAATCAAAAGTTTGTGCTTAGTAATGTTGATGGTTTAGGTCTAACGGAGGTGCCAGACTTTTCAGTAAGTTCTCTTGCTTCAAAATCCCCGTATCGTGGAGCAGACTGTTCCAAAACATGTCCAGGTTGGGAAGACGGTATGATTGGTGATGCGGAACTGACGGTAGAGGATAAATCTTTTATTATGAACGAACTTATTTGCAGCGGGCACGGGACTTGTTTGACAAACGATGCAGGTACTCCACAATGTCAGTGTGAAACTGGATATGTCAACGGTGTGAACTCGAATTGTGAATTTAAATGTCCAGGTAACGGCTGCTCTGGTCATGGAGAATGTTCGGTGAGCTTGCAAGGAACATCGGAAATTTATATTGAAAATTTATTTTTAGAGGTCAACTTTACAGGTGAGGTGACAAGAACTATTATGGAAAAAGCTCATTTAAATTACCCAAGCAAAACGACATACGATGCACTACGAGATACATATTATGCCATGCCAGAAGCAGTTGAAGAGACTGCATCTAGTGAGTACGCTTCTATTCGATATCTAAGTAAATGTCCACGGTCGCACCCTTACCCGTACCACAATGGGAAATATTGTTGTGTGTTTCAAACCGTTGCAAACGGCACATCTATAAACAAACGATCAGCAATAACAGAGTGTTCACCAAACAACCGTTTGAGATGTCCTACCAACGACTATTTTGTCAACAAACCAGATTCAGAGATTGAATCAAAGTTACGACAACGTTTAGGCACAGATTACGTTGGTACACACTTTATTGACATCAACAAAGCTATGGTCCCATCAGCCGTTTGTAGCAGTAATATCAAAACAACAGCAGAAGAAGAGCTTTGTGCGGAAGAAGCTCGTGTCATATCACTCAACACGTTTTCGTCGAATCCAGAACATTACACGTGTGACCCCAACATTGCTCTTGTCAGTATGCGAAGAAATCAAAGGCCTTACTACGACCCGTTGTCCGTGCTTCAATTGGGAGCGGGACAAGTCGATAACGTGTTGTACTCGTTTAATGATGTGTTCTGCACAAACATCATTGCTGCTGAACGAAATATGAACGGTTTTACGTTAGACGAGCAGCCACAACCTATCACCTTATTAGAATGCGCAACGTGCACGTGTCAAAAGAGTGCGAAATCAGGTTTTTGGGATAATGTAATATGCGATGAGTGCCAATTTGGATTTCACGGCGAGTCGTGCTCTGGAATGTGCCCTGCGGTGTGTGGCACGATCAACGTTGGCTCGCAGGAATTGTTTTACGAAGCCTACCAGAGAAGGATCGGTTCTACGTTACCTTGTGAAGAACCAGTCAACCAGAATAGTGCGTTCTATTTTAATTGTCCTGATACAAACACGTTGCGGGAAGTCTTGAACGCACAAGCAATTCAGTGGGACGAATCTTATGAGAGATCTGTCTACTGTAATGACGGGCGGTTTTCACCAGGGTCGTGCTTGGCTTGCAATGCACCGCTGATCGGCAGTCTCGATGTCCGACTTGAAGATCCCAGAGCAAGTTGTTACCGTCTTTCTTGCCCGTCGAATATGGAATTTTTCCAACGCGTGAATAGGCTTGAAGACATCTATTCCGTAAACTTAAATTTGGCTATTTTTTACACCAATGTCGAGTTTGCCTTAACAGGTAAAAATTTTGGCGAAGCATATAGTACAAGTCAAGGTGCTGGTTTAAGTCTTTACACTCCAATTGATATTTATGCGGACTGTGCTAGCAACGAAACAGTAGTCCAGTATCACTACTGTTGTCCAACACATGATATTGTAGTAGAGTACGAAGCCTTAAGCAGCCTTAAAGGGTATTTTGCTGAGAAACATGATCCAGAATCTCTCTCCTTGCACCAGTGTGCTGAAAAGGCTTTAAGTTCTGCTACGTACACTATAGGTGGGGCATCTGTTCTATTAGGCCCTTACAAGGACACTTCGAAAGGATTTTTTGCCTACGATGGTCAGTGCACTATTTTCCGTGGTTTCAAAGACCTTAATTTGTTGTACATGGAGGGTATGAATTTAAGGGATAAAGGTTTATTTTTAAGGAATGTTGGTCAAGGATTTGTAGAGGATGACTCGTACACTGTTTATCGTGCATACGAAACTTGTGATAGTCGTACTAGTAGGGAATTTGCAACATGGCATGGTAGTGAGTACAGAACAAACACAACCAAAACCATTTCCAACACGTACGAGTTAGGTTGCGAGTTTAATAATATTTATCCAAGTTATTTTGTTTCTGAAGCAACTGACGATAACATAGATGGCCAGCTTGTTGGATCGTCGAAGGACCCGTATACTAGTGGTGGCGAATCGATGTTGGATATTATTGAGGTTGTCAATCGAGATCGGTGTGTACGGATGTTTTTTGAAAAATGTGCTGATGGACATGAAAGTAATATTCAAAATCCATTTTTGACTTACTACGCATTTATGCGTGTGCATGAGTATCTAGAGAAAACTTTTCCTATTGGTGCAGACCAGAGTGGCCGTTGTAACATTGATGTTTTAAAAGGCATTATGTGGTGCCCTCAATGCCCGCGATGTGTATACAGTGGGACCATGCCTGGTGTAGATTTTGCCTTGAATGATACTAATTCAAAATGTGATACGGGGTATTTTCCATATTGCAAAAGTCAAGATAATTGCGAGGAAAATGCATGGAGAGAAACGGAAGGATGTGAGTACAATTCACCAAAACCAGTTTTTAATCTAGTCGATTCAATCAAACAGACAGTGCAATTCAAGGAAGACGTACGCATCAACGTTGGTTCCACAACAATCGAAGAATGTGCATCAATAGCTATTCAAGGTGACGCTTACCGTGGCTTTTTCTATCATGCAAATTGTGGTGAACCTGAATGTCCATGCTCTCGCGTCGAGAACATCATAGACTCGTCTCTTGAAGGCAATCCTGGAACATTCTTATACCAAATCGATTATTCTAAAAGCAACGGCATCAATGTATTTCAACAGTACGTTGAGAAATTCACATCAGAAACTACAGACAGTAGTTTGATGAGTTGGTACGTCGAAAGAATGTACCAAGCCATCCCAGACAAGTACAGATATTTTAAGTCATCTTCAAACAATGCATTGGTGAAAGATATTGAACAGTGGTTGGAATGTACGTGTATTGAAGACCCGAACGATATGGATCATTGCGAAAATTTCGATGTTACTTCTTGCGTCAAATTTAATCCTTTACAATTTGAATGGGAAACGTTGTGGCATACGAGAGGATCAAAAAAAGTACCGTACGAAGCACCGCAAAAAGAGGTTACGTCAGATGACTTCCATGATGTGAACGGACAAGGTGCTGTTTTACGAACGTCAGCCACGTTAAAAACAACCGTAAACTTTTTGGAAACAACAATACCAACAGAGTGCGAAGAACCTTTGATGACTAGTTACGAATTTATTCCGACGGCAAAAATTTATGCATCTACAGAGCTTGAGTGTGGTAAAGAAACAGTTTGTAGTTGCGACCTGCAAGGTGTCACTACGGATGGTCGCATTGATTACGAACCAGAGCTTATTTTCGATACCCTCGGAAACCAGTTGTTTCACTCAAGTTGCATGGAACAAGTTGGTGCCGCCTATAGTTATTCTTTGAACGATTGTTACAATGAAGCCTACCTACGATTCAATTTTTATGAAGGAGAGTATTTTGGGTCAAAAGGTTTGTTTGCCGTTGAAAGGCCTCAAATCACAAACAGACAATTGTTTTCCTCTGATAGTTATCTTGACTACGATTTTAAGACAAGCAATGAGTTGACATGTTTCGTTTACAAAGATATCGATTCCAATGCTTTAAATGCGAGAGATCTGAACTTTTTGGATTCGTCTCAGAGCATTTGTTTGTCGGAACCGAATGAAGCACGTGGGTGTGCCCGATCGAAACAATTAATTTTTAACTTTACAACAAATCAAGTGGAAGGCGAAGTTGAAACGTATACAAACAAGTGCGACTCGCCTGTATTTATACAAAGTTACCGATCTCCGCACGTGTCACAGACTGGAAACGTCTTTTCCCGCGTCACTCCAGAGTACGCAGGAAAAGTTGCTTGCTATGACTACGGTCCGTGTTTTACTATTGATGCAAACGGTTTGACGGGAACTAGGTTTTGCTCGTGTAGACCAACAAAATTTACAGAAAAATTTCCAGGTGTACATTATTCTAATTTTGGTGACACACCTTTGCACCAACAACCAGCAGATCAGTGGACTGTGGTTGGACAGGATTTTACGACCGTTTTTGGTTACTGGACGCAAGTAAGAGATAAAGCAGCAGGTGAAGCAGCAGAAGGATTTACGGAAACGGTATTTCAAACGTATGAAAAGGAACTTTTAAATCTGTGCTATAATGATATGCAAATTAAAGGCAATGAACTTTACCAACTTGTGAACAGAGAATTACAGAAGGATCAATATACTCATTTCCAATTATTATTGCAAGATGTGATTTGTCCAGATTTTGCATTGCTTCAACAAAATTTTAATTACAAGACAAGAGGTCGTTTTTCTGCTAACATTTGGACCAAAGACGACCCATTAGATCACGACGGTGAAGCTATTGATGGTTCAGGACATACCATGTTTCAAAAAATTCGAGTTGGGAATCAAAATTACAACTACATTTTTGGATACGCTGTTGTCATGCTTGACTATAGACAAGTGAATGTAAGCCAGCTTTACTTTGGTGACCCAAATTACGGTGATCCTACTTTAGGTACAATGACGCAACCGATGCCATACGAGTCTGTAATTAAATATTACTGTGATGCAGGAGAACAACCATATCGAAGATTCGGACCCTGTGTTAACTTGAAAAACGCACGTATCGATGGTAAAATATTTTTAAAACATTTTACAACTACTGCTTTTGAACTGAAAGAGATACCAACCACAACATCAACTTTGAACGCTGGCGTTCGGGGTGATGTTATACTAGAGCACGATACGGTTATTTTAATAGCAAAAGACAGTAAATTCTATGCTGTCAGTAATTTCATACCTGCATCATCTCAAATTGTGGAAAAAGATCAATTCCGATTATTTACAAACACGTACAACGCAAGATCTGCTGAGTTAAAGCCTATGTTTGTTGATGACGGGGTATACTCAAAACATATGTGTGCACCGCATAAGGCAACCATGACTCCATTGAAGTATGAACCTGTAATGGAATCACACGACGCCTTTATGTTCATGCGACCACAAAATGAAGAAATCGTTAAACAAGGAGTATGTCAACCCAAACAAAGCAGTGATTCTACTGACACATGGGGAAACATGCCTGTCTGCGAAGAATTAGCAGCAGCAGCGATCAATGGCGTTTCGTACGCTCCGTCATGCAGTTGTCCTGCTGGATTTGCAAATATGAAATACTCCGACTACAATCAACCATGGAGTCATCATGGTGGATGTTCAAGCATACCACACGACAAACAAGGTGCCTTTGTTGATTACAAACCTTGTAACGGCAGACAGACGTGCAACTTTTTGGACACACCTTTTTGTTGTGGATTTGATGATGTTGAATGTGAACAACACTATAAAGGTCGTTGTGTTGCGTCAAACGGCAAACCTGCTTTGGACAGTTTATTGAATGAGTTTTGTAACAGGCCCTTTGCTGGTTGCTCAAAAAAGCAACGTAATGGTATCGCTATAGACGAGGATGATATAGAGTGTGGTGGACCAAGAACGCAACAGGAGACTTACGATGGCATGTCAGTTGAATGGGTAAAGATTAGCGATTACTCTTTCGGTTCAAGAACAACAAATAATGCTGTTGATCCTATGCATGGAGTGGTTTATATTGATGGTAAACCTGTGGATCGTATGAAATCAAATTTTGCGACGCTTACAATGGGTTGTTATCCATGCACAAACGGAAGATATAATGCTGAGTCAGGCAAGGTTGAATGTAAAGGGTGTCCTGCTGGAAGGTATAGCATGGACGTAAATAACCCATGGCAAGTGCCGCCTGTTAATGTAAATGGGTTCTTAGAAGCATCGAGAGGAGTTGACGTTTACGAGTATGAATGGTTTAAGATTAATAATTATCCTCCGCAAACACTGGAATGGCACGAAGCAAACGAATGGATTGTCAAATCGCCTTTACCACCCTACGAATTGACTGAAGAGGGTATTTGGCGATATAATCCAACCATATCACAGGCGGCTACAGTTCATCATGAATGGGTGAAAAACGATTACGCCACAGAATGCAGTTTATGTCCAGATAACTTTGCTTCAATACCATTGGATGAGTCAAACTATCTCGTTGGAGATGAAAATTTAAAATATAAAGGGTTTCCCGTGGAAGGGACAAGAAGTTTGACAAACAATAAACAGTGTTTGGTTTGCCCTCCAGGATACGACACTGGTAGTAGTAATCATTTACTTGTTGGTGTGACAACTAGTGTGGCTGAAGAATGTCCAGAGGCTTACCCATACGCTTTTTCAGTCAAAGATAAAAAACCTTTCTACGGTAGCCACTGTTGTAAAACTGAAATGAAACGTATCAACTCATATTATTTTCATGCAAATCCAGAGGATGGCTGTGACGATTACGTTCCATGTAATTCAAAGATAGAGTACGCAACAAATGGTTTTTACTGTGTTGACGCTTCAAAAGAAAGACACGGACAAGAATTTACAGCTAATATTTATAACAATGTACGCAAGCACACTTGCACATATTACTCTTTTTCAAAAACTAGCATTTACGGTGATTTAGGTGAAAAAGCGACTCGGGCGCCTGTAACAACCGTAGCTTCAACAGTAGGACCGACAACAACAACAGTAGAACCTAGAACGACAGCAGCACCGACAACAACAACAGTAGCATCTGTAACAACGTCAACGAATGTGACCATTTATTATAATGCTTTAACGTATGAAGTTTGTCAGTCTGATACAGCAGTTGTTGTTTGGAATGGCAATCATAACATTCAGGAAGTAACTTTTGAGGGGTATACAAACTACAGTATAACTGAACATATTGGAAACGAAACTTTGGGTTTTTATCCAAAAGATCATGTTGAAGTTGTAGAGGGCATTTTTGCATTACCTGGAGAAACACGATATTTTGTGTGCAGTGCACACCCAAGTAACAAGTTTACAATAACGTGTCCTGCATCATCTACAGAAACAACAACACAAATACCAGTCACAACAACACAAGCAACGAATGCACCAGTTGTAGTATCAACGACAACAACACCTACAACAACACCTACAGCATCAACAACAGTGGCGCCTGTAACATCAACAACAGCGGCGCCTGTAGCATCAACAACAGCGGCGCCTGTAGCATCTTCAACAACAACAACAACAACGACAACAACAACGACTCAAGCCGCATCAACAGCTACCGTTCTAGAATTTTCAAATAGTGGTTTTTCGCATTACGTTTATAATGGTCAAAATGATCCCGACATATCCTTGTGTCTAAACGAAGAATATAGGTTTAAAAGAACGACGTCTGGTCATCCCTTAGTTGTGGTTCGTGATGCGGATTGCTCTGGATGTAGCAGTGGCACTTATTCAAGTTATAGTAACCCATTGATAACAGTTAGTGGAAGTTCTGAAGCTGACCTAACGTTTACACAAGCTGGCACATACTATTACCTGTGCACAATACACACGCCAATGGTTGGTAAGATTACAGTAAATAATTGTGGAAGACGACGCCTGTTGCAAGCAGAGTACGAAGACGAAAATATAATTTGTCCATCTCGAAATAAAAGTTCATATGAGATTTTGGAAATAGTAGCTGACAGTCAAATGAAATTGTCTGTAGAATATTCAAATAGTGTGCGTGAAGTGAAGAAAATGATTACTTTGAACGAGTCAAATATTTTTGAGTTGAATGATGACACATTTTTCAACTTGAGAATCACGAAAATTGTTGAAAATTATAATCTTTTGCTTGATAAAGATGTTTCCTGCAATGGTGTTTTCATCGATGAGTTTTACGATATAGTATTCTTTGAATCAAATTTGTATCATGCCTCGTATGAAAAAATTGTTTTAGGGTCGAATTTAAATGAAGATGAATGTGCAAGAAAAACTATTGATTATCATGAGCGTCATGTTATAGACAATTCAACAGACAATTTTTTTACAATTGAAAATGATATATGTTATACATACCCACGTGGTGTTTGCAATGGTGATGCCACAACGTGTGTTCCAGGTAGTGGAGTAGGTAAGACTATGCAAATTAATCCCGAAGGCTCCACAAAGACTGGTGCATCTTGCTTTCTGCAGTCTGTTTTGGACAGTAAAGAAGGATCACCATTTTGTAGAAAATGTCCTATTGGAAAATTTAATTCTAGAAGTGGTGCAAACTGTTTACCATGCTCACAAGGTAAATACCAAAACGAGGAAGGTCAAACGTCATGCAAAGTCTGTGACAATTCCAAATATCAATTCTCAACTGGATCAGCAACGTGTTTGGATTGTCCAGCTGGGTCTGAAAATTTTGAGGGAAGTGGTAGCAAATGTAATTTGTGTAAATCAGGAACCTATTCCGATGATTCATCATTGTGCAAGAGTTGCCCCGCTGGCAAATCAATTAGCAGTAATTATGCTTCCATTGATATTTCAAATGTGCAATTAGCGGTTGTTAATCAAGTTACCGCGTCAGGACCTTTAGTAAACTATGACAGTCGTTTTGATTATACAAACGCATTAGGCTATGCTGAAACTGATATTTTTGGTAATTACGTGAAGGGGTTCACACCATTTTTTGAAGGTCTCCAACACATGCAATTGACGTCTCACGATGACTTATCAGATTGCAAACAATGTAAGGACGGTTTTATTTCACAAGTAGGAGACGCAGATTGTCACGCTTGCTCGAGTGGAAAAGTTGCCAACGCTGAGAATACACAATGTATATTTTGCACAAATGGAATTGTGCAATATAGTCAAAATACATTTATTTCTTCAGGAGAATTTGTTTGTAATCCGTTAGAGCAAATAGGTGAAGCAGGTGATGACAACGGGATTATTGTTGCACGAGAGTTCGATTACAATGTAAATTCAAACTTTGGTTTTAAACCATCTGAATATATTGAAGTTGCCTCTGAGGAATCTGCAAAAACATATTGTATGCAAAATTACAGATGTCAGGGTTATTCTAAAAAATATCTCAAAGATGGAAATGTTCGTTGGCGAGTTCCTAAGTTCGATGAAGTACCATCAAATTTACAAACAACATATAACGAATTTAATGACCAGGTTCCAGATTTATATTCGTTTGAAAAATCATTGTCTGATCAAGATTGCATTTTGGATGCATCGTGTGTCGCATATTACGTTGATACAGTTCAAAACAAAGAATACAACGTACTACCTTTTGAAGAGGAAGAACACCGACGGGTAGATCATTATCGTGGTGACACATTTTCTACTGAAAAAGAAGCAGTCAAATATTGTGCAAGCCAACAATCCTGCGATGGTGTGAGTCGAATTGATTTTTTTGAAGATGCGCTTTTTGATCAAGTCATTGACGACTTTTTTATTATGGATAATCCAGAAAAAACAATTATCACCAAACCAGATCAAAAATCTAACGCAAACATAAATTTAAATATTGAAATAAGTGAGCTGTCGTGCAGGGAGTATTCCTTGCATTATCAATACAATTTTTGGCAAATAAATGAAAATCAGCTGTGTGAGTTAAGTAATTACATTTAAATAAGTTCATATAATCTGAATTACGTATTCTTCTTATATAATACCCGTGTAAGTGTTCTAGATTCGCCATGTTGTTGGCATTTCTTTGCCTATCTTACTTAGTTACTTCTACATGCGGCAAACTCCATGCTAATTCCAACTTGTATCGTTTACCTTTTGGGCAGCAATGTGAAAATTTGCCATCTGAAAATGAATGCAAACATTTTGCAAACATGTTCAAAACAAATTTAACACAGTCAACAATAAACGAAGCTTTCGATTTGCATATTGACCATACCAAATTGTGTTTTGAGAATGATTTTGCAGACAAACTCATTCATTATTATTTAGACGAATCTCGTTTAGGTGAAACTACACCCATAAATTGTTTTAACTGGTACATGAACAATACTGGCATCTGTCGATATTACAATGGTTCAAACTCAGGCATCAACAATTACAGCACATATGAATCTTGTATGGCGGACGGTTTAGCAGACCCCATGGTTAACAAGGATGGATGGGTGACTGCTTTACCTTTTTCGAATTCAGAAAGTAAAACAATTCACCTGTTTATACATACTGGCTTTGAGGACGGTATAAAATTTACTCGTTGTTACCCATGTTCTGGCGTTGACAGTGAAGGTACACACCCATCTTTTACAGCTGAAAACATCTTGGCGTATGAGATAAAAATTATAAAAAAGGATTGCATATATCAACCGTCGACAAAACAATTTCACTGGGGCGACATTGCAAAATTTAATCAAAATGAAGTTCAAGTAATCTGCAAACATAAAAAAAAAGCGTCATCCATTTACCACGCAGGTACAAAAATAAACACTCCGTGCACAGAAGAAAATTGCGAGGTAGGAAAGGATTTGCATAAAATTCGAATTGATTTAGGTAATTTGGAAAATGATAATATCCACAATTTCCAATTTCAGTTGAAACCCTCAGTCAATATGAAAACATTTTTTGAAGATTTCCAAAATCCCGCAACAACAGCAAATGATGAATTTTTTCAAAAAGAATCAGCTTATGACAAAGCCTTGTATACTTTTGTTTATGAAACAGTTTCTAACGGTCTTGAATATAGACCTAACGAAATTCACTACTCTATGGAGGATGCGAAAGATGCTTGCAATAAAGACAGTGCGTCGTGCTTGGGTGTAACACACAGACAAATTGATGGTGTAGATTTCTACTTTCGGCATACAGGTGTCGCATCAACGGACCTAGATGACCATCAACAAAATTACGAAGAAAATATCTATTATCAACTTAAAAATAAACCATTCTTTATCCGTTTTGGAGCTTCTCAATATGGTTTACAAGACTTGGAAAGACTTTGTAATAGTTTTGCTAGTTGCTTTGCTTACGGAAACTATGTAACAAATAGCGATGATGATTGGGATAACGACGGTTCTGTATTAGGAAATTATTTTGCTGTTTTTGTAAAAGAGTACGATGTGCAACGATTGTACCCAAAAACTTACGGTGGAGTTTCCAACATACAATTTCAAACAGAACCATTGACAGAAGAACAATACCAGGCATACTATTACTCAAATTTTACATACGATCAATGCTTAGACTACGCTTTAACAAGAAACAAAACATTTGAAGATACAATGCTTTGTGATGGAAAATATTGTGAGTTTAGCCTCGAAATGATCACTTACGACAATAGCTACAGTGATTTGAATATTCTGAACTATGAAGAATGTGTTTTTGCGTACCAGTATTATAAAAATGGTGGCTTTACATACAATTTTGGTGGTGGTGTTAATGCTTCGGTGGACGTTCCTAGAGGCTGTTACGTCGACGCATCTACAGTTTACCATAACCCATCAGAGCACAGCACTTACAGCTGTTCGAATACATATAGATGTTTACAAAAACTGATAGCTCGTCCTATATGCAACAAAGAGTACGAAATAGTCTTAGTTAAAGATGGTGTCATGCCTACAGTGGAAGAGACTTTAAGCGAAAAAGAGTGTAGTGATTTCTTCTACCGAACTTTACATGGAACTCCTTACGTCCATAGTTTCAATGGATACTCTATTGTAGAAGATGACACAAAACCAAACGGTTGTATTTTAGATGGACGCTATTTTGAATATAATTCTGTGACGTCAACTACTTCATGCAGTTCTGGTTATCCGTGTTTTTTAAAACTTGAAAAAAAGAATCAGGTTGACTATCAAGTTGTTGCAGTCTTGTCTGGCTATAATGACAACACGCTCACAGTTAATGAGTGTCGAAAGTATGCTTTGGAAGTGAAAGCAAACAATTTTATTTTGTACAATTATGCAGACTATCCAGCAGGTTGTTGGATTCACGATAATAATGTTCGATACAATGTGTATGACAATCGAGTTGCATGCGGTATTATTTCTGTTAACCTGCCTGTCCATTGTTTACAAAAACGCTTACGAAACTACAAAAAGAATGACGTTACTTACAGTGTTCAAATTCGAACGAGCGGTGGTATACCTGACATGTCGATGACTGAAACGGAATGTCAAAAATTTGGCGAGAGTTTTGGTTTGTGGGGTGGTGCAGGGAATTGGGCGTCTGACGGTGCAGGTTGCTTCTATCAAGGTGGTAGAGTATTTTACAAATATGTTTGGTCACACCGCCACTGTAATGATGGGAATTTCGTTTGTATAGAAAAAAAATATGATGGTTTAGTTCTACAAGCCTTTGACTCAGGTTTACCTGACGTACATGTCAACGTACACAACTGTAAGAAATATGCATCACAAATTGGTATCACGTGGCATTCCGACGACTACAATGTTTTGGAAGAAGTTCACGGTTGTTTTTTTCACGGTTCTAAAATATATTACAATCACGGTGGGACGTACGATGGATTGTGTGATAGCACGTTTCGGTGTATAAAATCTGAACGTCTAAAAGAAACGATAGGCGTTAATCACGTTTACCGCAACCCTGTCATACAAAATTATTCCAGACCTGAAGATGGTAAGGTTGAAGTGGTTGAACATTATTCCGACCGATATTCTTTTAAACAGTACGAGACTCACTATTTCCGTCTAGGTAAGCATTTAATCACACAAGATCAACTACTGAGGAATAAAGAAGAAATTATTACACAATGGCAATCTGCTTCAAATACAAATAAGGATGTTTGGTTTGTATCATACAATAACTATGGAGGACCAGAGTGGACTCAACAGTCTTTGCCAGAAGTAGGTGGCTATTGGGATTTTGGCCGTTCACACACTGAAAATCATTGGTGGCCAACTTGGGATGCAGATGGTACTGGATACTCTCATCGAGCCTATGGTGTAATTAGTCTTGGATTTACGTTTCACAATGATCACATGAATATTGACGTAAAACCAAAATTTAGGTCGATAGCGGGTTTGAATTTCTTATCGGCAAACAAAGATCAGTGCAAACTTTACGGTTTTGCTGGTGAAGAATCTTACACCTACAAGGCAACAAACGGAATGCCAGACATGAGTATGTCGGAAAAAGATTGTCGTGCTTATGCCAGTGGTCTTCCATCACAATCTTCGTATAAATGGTCTAACGGCCCCCACGAAGCAGACCACACTATTACCCAAGCTGAGTGTCATGCTTATGGACAATTACACGGGTTAGCATGGTACAGTAGTACATATGAAACAAATGACTATCCTCATGGATGTTGGGGGTGGACTGACAATTACATGTACTACAATAATAAATTTACAAATTTCAAGTGCAATCAACACACTAGTCTAAGATGTTTAATGCGAACAAACGTTTCTCGTTTTGTTGAACCAGCAGGTCTTACGGGTTGGGGATATACAAGAATTGGTGAATACGACTCATCTATTACTTCAGCTGATTGTCAATGGTTTGCAAGCTCTGTAGGACTTGCTTTTTCAGCTATTGATTATGGCACAAGTATATCAGGTTGCCACCATTGGGCTGACGATGATACAATTTATTACAACAGTGATGATCCAGCTACTAACTTTCATCGATGTGATTACAACCTTAAAGCAACTTGTGTTATTCGAACAAGTGGCGGTCCACTTGGGTGTTATGAAGAAAACAAATATGTAGGACGCGTCTTCTACAATTATCACAATCCGTACAATCATCAGTGTTCTGAAGAAAATCGGTGTGTACAAGCACATCGATGGGGTGGCGAAGTCAGTCTGTTAAATCGACCATACGGTTGTTTTACAGAAACGTCTGAAATACAATTGTTTATGGAAGGCGAACAAGATGACAGTGTTAGCTTGACTGCCTGTGAGAATTATGCATGGAAAAACTCGTACGATTTTTTGAAGGAAACCTTGCCAAGCAGTGACGTAGCATATGCACCAACTGGTTGCTTTTTTGAATCACAAAACTCTAAAGTTTTTTTCAACGAAGGTACTTCAGGTTCAAACTGTGAACGTGACTATATGTTGGTAAATACATTAGAGATATTTCGTGATTATGATTCTCTATATGGAAACGATCCACCAGGAGTAGGGCATACGCGATCAATGTTAGATTCACCTCAAGCTTACACAGCATGGTGGCAAACTCCTACAAATCAATATGTAGATATGGATTTACTGGATGATTTTGTTGTTGCTGGTGTTGTCACTCAGGGAAGGCACAATGATGCCCAATGGCCGACAAGAGTAGAAGTTCTATACAGAACTGCAGACGCAACTACCTACACAAGTGCAGGTGAATTTTCTGCTAATGTTGATTCAAGAACAAAAGTTATTTTAAAGTTAGACAATCCAGTGACGGCACGTTACGTGAAAATAATTATGAAACAATATAATAATCAACCGTCCATGCGGTGTGCCGTCATAGTTGAACGCGAGGCTTGCACAAATGGAGAATTTATACACCCAAGTTGTTCGCAATGTGGAGGTCCTCAAACACATTGTTATGTACATGAATGTTTAAAATCACCTCAGACAGTTACAAAGTTTAATACAAACACAAACACAAGTTGTCCATGCTCTGATACTATTCAGTGCAACACTGAATTGTATAAAGAGTACGACATCGCATCAACCATGCATGAGGTTTATTATCCTGAAACTGAGACGAACGACTGCGAAGCCTACGCTGTAAAAAATGGTTTTCGGTATAGGCAAGTGGATGATCGTACGAGACCAGAAGGGTGTTATGTCTACCCAAAAAATCACATCCACAATGTTCAAATTAGAGATAGTGGTATGGTGGATCATTATCATATTCTAACAATAAATGAATGTTTGGCCTATGCAAGAACCTTTAGTCCGTCGAAATGGTACGGTAGCGCGGGATACGGCTCTCAACCAAGAGGGTGCGTCTACAGTTTTGTGGATCAGGAATTTTATTATAATTTTTACTCCGCGGTAAAGAGCGGGCAAGCACATTGTAAATCAACTGATGCGTGCGTTGTTTGGGATGATAATTTGCCAATAATTGAGAACAATCTGCATACCGTGCCGATGTTTCAGGTACAATTTTCGGGAAAGGTAGACGATGATAAACTTTCTCATTCAACTTGTGTCAGGTATGCCACTTCTGTTAGTGCTACATACATTTCAATATCAGTTCAAATTGAGAGTTCGGGAAATAATTTTTATTCTTTAAACGAACAAGAATGTGCTGCGTATGCAATCAATCATGTTGATGGAAATTTATGGGCACCAACACACGTTTTTCCCTCAACGACTTTACCTAGTGGATGTTTTCAAAATGCAGGTTCTGAACCAAATACATACATCTACTACAATACAGATGTAAATAATATAGCATGTAGTGCCAACAGAAACTGCGTTCAAATAAAACCATCGGCGCCTGAAGCAGGTAAAACGTACAGTGGTTTACCGTTAGGCTGTATTGTAGAACATACAAACGGTAACATCAATACAGACAAAGTTTACTTTAACAATTTCTTTTATGGATTTACATGGAATGCAGAAGAATGTGCACATTCTGAGTATGCATGTGTGGTTGAAAATATGGTCAGCGACGTCAATGCAACTGTAGCAGAAAACTTTTGCGAAATTAATATTGTCACAATAGGTATGCCACAATTAACATTGAACAAGTCGCAATGCGAAAAATACGCATTAGAAAATAGTATGACATTTAGTGAGAGCACTGAGTTAGCAAATCCAAAAGGGTGTTACACACAGTATGGTACAAATGTCTATTACAATACAGAAATGAATTCAGAATCCGAATGTGGCATACATGATGTTTCATTTTGCGTTGAACAATTTTGCGGTTGTGCTGTTTCCACAAAAACAGAAAGTGTTCCACGTTTGAATATTGATCGAACGGAGTGCGAAAATTACGCTAATGAAAACAATCTTGTCTTTTCTGAGACCAATGAAGTTGCAAACCCTAAAGGTTGCTTCACGCAATACAACACGCATGTGTACTATAACACAAATACAGCTTCATCAGCAAAATGTGGAGCCCACGGTGTTTCTCTATGTGTAGAAAAAGTTTGTCGAGTGTTACCGTTAAATAATATAGAAAGAGGAATAACTCGACATATGGGTAATGATAATTCTGTAGACAAGGTAGAATGTTTAAAATATGCACAGAAGCATGGCATCGATATTGACAATTCATTGATTGAAAATAAAGCATTAAAAAATGTACCGAAAGGTTGTTATATTTTTAATCAATCCGTTCATTGGAACAGTCAATTGGAAGCAACAAAACATTGCAGTAACGAATATAAATGTATTCAGAAACAAAAAATTAACGGTCACGCACTTCCGTACAACACTGTCAGTCAAGAAGAATGTTTGGGTGGAACTTTAATTGATACAGTCAAGGTGCAATTTGATCAAAAACTCAGTCAATATGCCTATGGTCAAAACGAGATGGTTGTCCACAACATGGATCTACCTTACGGATGTCAGATGTTGATAGATGAAGGTAATAATGAAAATACAAGAGTTATCTTTAATAATCATTCAAATGATAATGACAACCCACTCAGTCAGGAATTAGTTTTTAATGAAATTTATAAATCAACGTTTTCTTTACGTGTCTGTAAAGACCCGAACGGCACTGTTGTTTTGCTGGATAATCCTTACGATCGATGTTTGAATAAACTTATATTGTCCTGTGACGCAGTATGTTCCTCAATACAAACTTGCAAAAATTCTAAAATTGATACAGAAGGCTGCAAGTTAGAAAACTATTGCAATAGAACAGAGGGTTGTGTCGTGAACAAAACAAGTGATGTGGTCTCGTACTTCACAAAAGGTGTTCTACCGTGCTCAGACGAAAATAAATGTATCCGTGAAACCCAATTAGAATTTTATAGTCTTTACGATACATACCAAGCTTGTGAATCTTACGAGGATAATTGTGAAGGTTTTATGCAGTACAAGGAAAAAAGTAACAATGTTAGTTTGGCAAATGAAGAGTTGTTGGAAATAAAATTAAACCCTGATTTGCATGTTCAAGATGGCGATGATTTTGTTTTGTTTGTGAATGATAAAAGCGTAACCAACGCTCTGCGGAACAGGTTTGAAATATCTGAAGATCAATGCAAATTAGATGAAAATGTTGCCATAGTCACAAACGCATATCAGAATACTCTCAGCTCAAGGTACAGATTTTCGTTGCAAGCATTTGGTACACCTGAATTTGATCCGTTAGAAATGACAGAGGAAGACTGTAAAAATTTTGCAGTCAGTCGCAGGGCGACGTTTTATCCAACAGTAAATGGAGGACTTGCACAAGGTTGTGTCTATAACAGACGTTTTCAAGTTCAGTTTAATAGAAATACTGCATCTGTTGCGTGTGGTACGGCAGGCTATGAATGTGTAAAACTCGAACAACGCCCAGACGAGCAATGTACAGCCTTGTACGAGGTGCCATTTGAAGAATGTGATGCAACTTATGAAGTTGTTCTGTCTGGGAGACTACATTCAGTTACAACAACCGAAGCGGATTGCAGAGAGTATGCAACTTTGGTCGGTGGAACTTTTGTAAGTATTGGCAATTGGGCAGAGGAACCTCCTGGCTGTGAAGTTGAGATAAGCGATAGTGGTGGTGTAAACATTGCAAAGATTTATTATAACCTACATGTTGGATCTCCGTGTGGGTCAGATGGATATGCTTGTGTGGTAAAAACCAATAAATTACGCGAGACTGTCGAACCTCTCTTTAAAGGATTAACAGGTTATGAGCCAGGATCGGTGTCATTTCATATTGATGATCAATTTGCTATGGGTGCAGGGTGCGTTTTCTATCACGACCCGAATGCACCGTCTTACAGTCGTCTTATGTACAATAAAGCACTGTTCACACACATTCAACCGTTTTTTCATACTATCCAGTTTGGAAACAACGACAAGAGTGTCCCATTTGACGAATGTAAATATTATGCGTCCGTTAATCGGTATCCATTTTTGGAAGAAACGCATGCTACAGGTCAAAAGAAATGTTATTTTTGGTACCCTACGTCCACAGTTTATTGGAATCATGCTGAAACAACAACCGCATGCTCAAATGATGGAAGATGTATTCAACGCACTCTCCCTGCTGGTGGTCATTATTACTATTATCGTACAGAGGGTAGTAATGATCAAAGTGTGTCTATGCAAGAGTGCAAACAGTTTGCTACTGATAATAATATTGTATGGAGAAGTGATGAGTATTCTAACGATTCTGAACCACCAGGATGTTGGCATGGTGTTCCATGGTCAAAAATGTATTTCAATCATGCTTCTACATCATCTGGTGGATGTGGTGACAGTTATCAGTGCATACTGAAAGTAAGACAGACTGCACCATCGATATGGCCAAACGAGTTTGATAGCGAATATACAAGACCTTATTTTAATACAGCAACATCAGGGCCTAACGACATGAGTGCAAGTTATCACGAATGTCAACAATATGCAAATCAATTTAATTATCGATTTTTTGGTGAAGGTTATGTTCAAACTGGAAATCCAATGGGTTGCTTTTTCTACATTCACTCTGCCACAGTCTACTTTAACAAGGCAACAACATCAACTCTGGATTGTGACCATAGTCACCAATGTATTCAAAAGTCATTAAATGCTCAAAACGTTTGGACAGGTTCGAAAGCGTTCCAAACCTGTAAAGATGTAAATGGCAATTATTATTTCTTAACAACACCGTCCGCGAGATGTTCCGATGGTTATTGTATGCAACCTTACAAAACTGACGTCACAACAAAACTTGAAAGTACATCGCAACAGTGTGCTTACGGAGATGGATCATCTTACCTTCTCATGTACACTGGTGATACTCAGACTATTTTTGAAATTCAAACTGGTCCAAATACACTATCTTTGGATTTTGATAGATGCAAACAATGGACAAGTGACAATGGTTATTTGTGGGGCGGTGATAGTCATTCTCAATATGGTCATCCTGAAGGTTGCTTTCGATGGACATCATTCGTTTTTTACAATCATGCAACGTCACCAGGTGTCTGTGACCATGTTCATTGGTGTATTCAAGAACATAAAAATGAGGGTACAATGGAAGAAAAGACACAACGATGTTTTGAAGCATGTACGGATCAAAAGCCAGCAGTTGGGAATACGAAGTGGAACGGGTATCAAAAAGCTAAAAACTTTATGGTTAACAATGATGGAAGGTGCTGGTGTGTATTGGATTGGTGGAGTCATTGTACAAAAGAGGACCAGGGGGTAAATCTTTATTCTCACTCTACTTATGGCGGTTGGGGTGGAGTTTGTTATTGTCCCAATGGTGAAAATTATATTGTTGGAGATCAAGGCGATTCCTGTGGTTCATTAGCTTGTTTTGGTGGTACCTCTGGATCATGTGCTACTAGTTATGCTTCCAATGCTGGTAAAGCAGGTTGGGGTGTTACTTGTAATGGTCCAACTGGTACAGGTAATAGTTTTTACAGCATAGACCACAAGTCAACGATAGAAACCGTTAATGATGATACCATACCATCAGGATGTCAGATTCAAAAAGGCAAACATATGGTTTACAATACAAATACAAACAACGAAGACAGTGACACTAGTGTTCGAGTATGCCAAACTTTTAATAAAACCATTTTTCCAATGTCCAATGCATATCAACAGTGTGCTGAGGCGGCTTCGATTGACGAATATTATATGGTGCTAAATTCTGGTTTGTGCGACTACCCGTCCGATATTGTACCTGCTGACAAGTGCATAGAAGCTGCTAATTCCTTTGGATATAATTTTGCTACATTGGAATATTCGGATACTGATGAAATGCACACAGGTTGTTTTGTCGAAGGCGACACATTGAAGTATTTGAATAATATGTACCAAGGTGAAAATTATCAAATCTTACCAGTTTACACTGCACTTCGAACATATTTTTGTAGGTCAACTGCGAATACAACACAATTTTCGAGGCGAGATGCTGCTAGGATCGAGAAAAACCATTTTCCAATGATTAAACCAGAATTTATGCATGAAGAAATAACTACAATTCCACTACCGTCTTACCACGAAAACTTTGTAGAGAAAGAATTGTTTGTTCTTGCGCTAGGATTTCGATTATTAACTTTTCAGGAAATTCAAGCAAATCAACATTTACTAGAATTGGACGGTTTAGATCGATGGACAGCGTGTTACTTGAATGGAATTAAAGACTACTGCCAGATTGGTAATTCCCTTCAACCCTATGGTACCTCTCACACCCAACTTTCGGGGTATCCGACATGGGGCGATGACAGCACAGAAAGGTTAACAGCACATTTTGAGATTGTCTATTCGGGAAGTTTAGATCAAGTTGCAACCGAAGCAGAGTGTAGAGAATATGCAACTTTCGTTGGTGGAACTTTTAGAAGTGTTGGCAATTGGCAAAGTGATCCTGGGGGTTGTGAAGTTCAGATAAGCGGTACTGGTGTAAACATTGCAAACATTTACTACAATAATTACATGGGCTTACCTTGTGGGTCAAATGGTTACGCGTGTGTCGTGAAGCAGATGATTGACGACCCTGCTTATGCTTTTAATTCAAGGGTTGCTGTTGCAATTCCAGAGTCTAGAATTTTAGATGAAGCAAATGTTGTTACTGATGTATCTCGAACAATAACAAGTTCATTATACGACAAAACAATATATACGTTGACAGGCAATTTAACATGCAGAGAACTGTGTGACCAACATGGTTACGTTTTTAGTCAGTTGTACGCGCATGATAAGGCAAAAGAAACTTGTTTGTGTACCCAAAAGTTGAAGTATACAGGCAAAAATATATTAGAGTCTTGTATTGACAGGTATAGAAAAGATAATTTAGATTTCGATGAAGTGTACAGTTATACCAATGACATGACTGTGAATAGTTCCGAGTGTGCAAGTTATGCAAACTCGAAAAATCTTTTTTTTGAATTGATTAATAATGTATCAAAACCTTACGGTTGTTCACGTACAGACGATTTTGTTTACTTCAACAGTGATATGTCAGGAGTGACATGTTTAAAAGGTGCATGTGTGCAAAAAAATCACAAGTATACGCGTGGAGCAGTAGGTTTTCCAGATGAATTTGTCGATGAAAATCACTGCATGGAGTACGCCGATGCCATTGGATTTAATTTAACGAACACAACATTTCAAGTGAGTAATGACACACTGCCTCCAGGGTGTGTTGTTCTGAATCCATTGAGTATAGTTTTTAATCTCAAGGAAACAAATGTGCGTTGTACGTCTCATTTTAGTTGTGTAAAGCATAAGGAGGACAATACTGGTTGTCAAACTGTTGCAGGTTCTGACGGTGATGCTGTATGTCCTCTTGGTCATACAAGTTTTTTATTTAGCACAGGTTGTCACAAGTGTCCACGTGGAAAATATGGCGACGAAATTGGCAAGCCATGTAAGCAGTGTCCAAGTTTTATGGGTACCTTGCAAACTGGACATATGATTCGCATTAGTAGCGGATATCCACACTTTGAATGGGGTTATGATCAATCACACATAAACGTGTGTAGGACATACGCACAGCAAATGGGTGTAGGTACGAGTTTTACTAGAATAGATAATCCTGAAAATTTGTATCCAGAAGGTTGTGTATATGGTACATACTCCAACTCATTAAGGGTTTTTTATGTTAATCCGTGGCCACACGATCGCGTCAAAAGAGAGTGTGGATATTCTGGTTTTGAATGTGTTGACTTTATGGTGGTGGACATACCTGGTGGGTCGGAAATAGATGCATATTCCATGCGTGGCTCTACAAGCATAGAAAACTGTACATGTCCACCTGGAAGTGTAACAGAACCTACGTATGTAATTGATCACGTCTCATACAACATCCCAAACACTTGCTATAGTTGTTTGCGAGGAAAATTTAGTAATCCACTTTCGGCATCGTATAGTAAAACGGAATGTATGGATTGCCCCTTAGGTCGCGCTCAAAATTTGGCAGGCAAAGGTTCATGCCATGCTTGTCTTGCCGACACATATCAGGATGAGAAAGGTCAATCATCATGTAAAGGTTGTCCGACAGGGAAATTTCAATTTTCTGAGGGAGGCGAATCATGCGATCCGTGTGAGGTAGGAACGTACCTAAAACCATTTGTAGGCTGTACGGCTTGCAACAATGGGCAATACCAAGACGAAGTAGGAAAGGGTGAGTGTAAAGACTGTCCAATAGGTTTTGCAACGAATTTATTAGGCCAAACAGAATGTCAACAGTGTCCGATTGGACGATTTGTAGACAAAACTGGTTTTGCCGAGTGTATACTTTGTTATGCTGGATATTTTGAAGACCGTCTTCAATCCACAGCCTGTAAATCGTGTGGAAATGGACGGTACCAAGATCAAGCAGGAACCACAGAGTGCAAAAGATGCCCAGGAGGTAGGTATTCTGATACGTCAGCTCTTACTCTTTGTAAAAATTGTCCAACTGGAAGATATCAAAACCAAAACGGGAAAAGTAGTTGCTGGAGATGTGATAGTGGACAATATCAAAACCAAAACGGGCAAACTTCTTGCAAAAACTGTGGTAGCGGGCAATATCAGAACGAATACGAAAAATCGGGATGCAAAAACTGCGGTAAGGGTCAATATCAAGACCAATCAGGAACAACAGCCTGCAAAAACTGTGGTAGCGGGCAATATCAAGACCAAGTAGGAACGACAGGATGTAAAGGCTGTGGAAAGGGAAAATATCAAAATCAAAACGGTCAAACTTCTTGCAAAAATTGTGGTGTGAAAACGTATCAAGATCAAACTGGACAGACAGGTTGCAAAGACTGTCCATCAGGGCGATACACAGGTGATAGCACTGGTTTGGAGGCATGTAAGGCTTGTGGTACTGGTACGTATACAGATCAAAATGGTCAACAATGGTGTAAACATTGCAACACAGCAAAATATCAAGATCAAACAGGCCAAAGTTCCTGTAAAACGGTCTGTCATTGCTGTGTACCTTATGGACAAAGTTGTTGGGACCCTGCTCAGTATGCTATTTGTACTGGTGAGCGTTTTGAAGGTTGGCATTCAATAATGTATGATGCTAACGGAATGTTTAGACATTCACAACACAATGGGTACTGTGTTGGTCAATATTTATCACAACAATATTTAAATAACCATGGCCAAGTAAGTCAGTATATGGACGGATTCCGTCGTTGCAGAGGTATATCAGGATGTGGGGTATTTCAGTTGGTTGACAGGACTATATACTTTTACAAAGCTTGTTGTGTCGGTGGTTGTAGTTGGGGTGGTTATTACACGTTTGCAATGCAATGTGGGAACAGTTATAAATATCATCATAGATACGGGGGTGGACACAACTCCTGGGTTTTCAAACCGTAAGCTTATTTCAAGTATATTGTAGTTTTAAAAATATATATAAGTGTTATGAACAATATGATTAAACTTGTTGTTCTTTTTATTTTGTTTGTCGCTAGTCATGCTAAAATTTGCGAACAGATTGAAAATGTTAGAGACATATCTGAAGTTCCTGTCACACACATTCCAAAAATATGTGTTGGATCTTTTCTTGTTAAATTGAAAAATACTCCATTTAATTTAAAGAATATGGCACATGCGTACAATGTTTGTGCAAGTCATGCTGATTGCGCTTACATTATTTTCCAAGACGATGACGAGGTGCACATGCACAAAGGAGGTTGTAAAAAATACGGCACATCCCATACCTATGAGATGAAGTGTCATCATGCATCTGTAAACGAGATTTTGTAAATCTATAACTTAAAAATTCCTATTTAGGCACGTTATAAGTGTTATTAGCATGATGAAGGTGCTCTTTCTTTTTTTTCTCTACTTGTTTCCATGCCATGCTATTGTGCGTTTCAAACCTATTCGGGGTGTCAACGAAGATCGAAACTGGTATGTCCAAACATCTGGTCTTCCAGACTGTAATTTCTTTCCTTCCAGAGCACATTTTAAAAAGGTATTTGAACCTCTCTTTCAGTATGAAGTTACCTACGATAATTCTAGACCCTTCGGTGCACTTTTTGAAATAAAGTCCGAGAAAGCCTTGTTTAATATTCACACAACAGTGCAAAAAAGTATTTGTACAAGTGAAGTTGTCTGTGTATGTCAATATATGACAACAGGTGAAGAAAAGTACCGTTACGGAAAAGAACAATTTGATTATATGAACCCTTTAAATGTGGAAATTGTGCAGGCTTACGATAGGTATGCTACAAAAACAAGTTTTGCTGCAATACCATTTGTAGACTGTCAAATACCTATCCTTCTCAGTGAAGGAAACAGTCAAAACAAAATGTCAGCGTCACAATGTGCTTCATACGCAAAATTAAATGGTCTTCAGTTTGACTATCAGCATCATTGTTCAAAACCGACTGGATGTTTTTTTGAGTCAAAGATTATTTTTAATGATTGCATAAATGAAGTTGAATGTTCTGACGATAGACAATGTGTACAACTCGATTTGCGTTCTTATTATTTATACGATCAATGCGTTGAAGTAAATGGGTTTTTTATAAATAACAGGAAATCAACTGGTTGTGAATTATTTGTAACAAGAGCTTTTATTGACACAGATGCGTCAGTGACCGAATTGCAATGTTCGTCCTATGCAACAACAAACGGATTACAATTCGATACAACAGATAATGTAGAATTACCTAGTGGTTGCATACGGAATATAACAAATGCATTGTACAATACAAACGATAATGAACAAACTTGTGGTGTTTCTGGTTTTGATTGTATTCAAAAAATTTTAATTGATGTTGATAGGACTAAATGCGACGAACTTGGTAGTGTTTTTCATGGTGAATGTACAGATTGTCATTCCTTAAAACGACATTTTTTTGAATTAGCAGCAACTATAGCAGAACAAGATGTCAACCCTGTGGAAACAAAAAACGTTACGTACTTGATGGATCTTTTTGGAAGTCCGACAAATAATAAAGTATTAGAAAGTGATTATACCAAAAGTTATACAAGATCAGCAAAGCGAGTATTTGTTGGAAAACAAACAAGCTTAACAGACAGGAATAAAGCAGTTGCAGATTGTAGTGAAAAATGCAAGGGTCACAACGATTGTAACTTTTTAAGTTTAACATCAACAAATGAGTGTATGTTGTACAGAAAATGTGAACAAACAAACACAGACAGTACAATAGATTTTTTCTTAAAGTCTAGTGGACCTGCTCTAACTGTAATTACAGAAAGTGAGTGTTCTCAATATGCATCAATTAATAATTTAAATTACTTGGGTACAACTGATTTCTCACTGCAAGTTGGATTGTGTAGCAACGTACAATCTTGTTTTGAAGGTGATAATGTAGCATACATGTGGACAAATTGTCGAGAGCATTGCATGGCGGCAAGCCCAAAAGGATGCGTGTTCCAGTTGCTAGAAAATCGTGTTTGGTTTAACACACTTCAAAATTATCCAAACATGTTGACAGATTGTGGGTCTGGAAATAATGAATTTACTGTGCAATGTGTAGAAGCAACTTCTTCCAATTTTGGTGTTGAAACCTTTAGAAAGGTTGGTGTAGACTCATTTAAAGCAAGTTCTGATGGTCATACAAAGGAGGGCATATACCACGATGTAACAGTAGAATCGTTTTTGTGCCGTAACTACCGAGAGGGAAAACGATTACATAATGATTTTTTCGACCAAGATAATACAAATTCTTTATTGTTAGGTTCGTCGTTTACATACAATCATGCATTAAATGATATTTGGCCATCTCAGTCGTACGTTCATTTTGATAATCGAATTTGGATTGGTACACATCCTTCCAAAACGTTTTTAAAATATACAGAGGAAAACGAGGCGTACATTGCGTACTTACGAGATACTTCTGAAGTAGACTCGACAATTGGTACCCGATTTGGTTTTGAACAGGATTTTGACTTTTGCACCTACCACATGGAAAGGCAAGATTGTATTGATTACGCTAATAGCCAATTACTTAGCATCGGTGATATGGACATGGCTGGCAAACAAATATTTTACATTGTTGAACAATTTGACGATGAATGTCCATCTATGTCGTTGTCGGAACAGCAATGCGACGAATATAGATTGCTCAACGGGTACGTTGGCGGAACAGTAAGTCCTGTAAATAACATTCCACCTGGCTGTACCGTCCGAATTGATTCTGTTGGTAACAGTATTCCAGAAGTTACCTATAATCCATTTACAGGCACCTCAAGCATTGCTGGCTTTAATTTGCCTTATGTTGATGGAACAGTTCAAACCTTTGGTGTGTGTTTTGGTAACGGCAACCGATTAAATCCGAAGGGTTGCTATAAAGACAACAAGAATAATGTAAACTTTAATAACGATATGCATTTTTCTGATTGTTCGTCAGAAAAAAGTTGCATTTGTTCATTTGGTATCGATATCTTTAATGTTGTTGGTGGAATAAAAGAAAGTATGAATGAAGAATTGTGTGCTACAGTTTGTGCAAACGACAAAGATTGCAATTATTTACAAATTCATGAATCGGTGTGCTACGGTTTGTCAACATGCGATGTTGTCAACGATTATGAATGGAGTTTACACAAAGATTGGACCAGGTGCAACGAAGTTATTCCACCTGACACACTTTTACCAATGACTGTAGATTTTAATAACATCGAAGAATCATTAAATCAATGTGCATTAAAGTGTGGTAATGATGGCTACAGTTCGGATTTTGTTTATGTAACAAAAGCGACTGCAAATGTGTACGATTTTACGTTAAACGTTCCGACGTACAGCGTCTGCCCTAGTTCTGCACCCTTCGTATTTCATAGGACTGGACACTATGACGCATGTTGCAGTGTTAGTCTTAATTATACATTGACACGTAGCGAAGAAACTAGCGACGACACCATTACTCGAAAAGCATGTCGAGATTTTGCATTACAAAATGATTACGAATGGAGCATTTCATTTTCTGACTCAAACTTTCCTCGTTGTTTTTATAAACTATCAGAAAACAAGGTGTATTGGAACAGACACAATGCTCCAGCATCAACGTGCAGTTCTGAGATTCAGTGCATCATTGTTAATTACGAAGAAACCATGCCATTTTCTAATAACATGCACGACCGATATCATACATGTGCAGCTGCTGATGGTCATCAAATTTGTGCAAACCCGCCTTGTAGAGATTTCTCGTCTGATACACTTACTGACAAATTTTGTAGTGAACCAGTCATCGCACAAAGTGTTCGAGAATGCTCCTATTACAACAAATTGATTTTTGGAAATGTTTCAACATACTTTTTTACGTACGACGAAATAACAAAAAAATGTTACTCTGGGAAATGCTCAACAATGCCATTTTACGTCAACATAGGTACAAAGGTTAGTAGCGACAGTAATGATTTTCCCGACGTAAGTCTTGTACAGGATTTTTGTGAAGATATTGCTATTTACACAGACACATCAAACAATGTGTTTGATTATCACCATTCCTATTCACAATCAACCGCTGCTCCATATGGTTGCGTGCAACAAATACGTGGTAATTCTATGGACGGTGCTATAATAGGATTTCAACCGTTGACAAACAGTTATAAGTGCGACCGTAGCAGTACCGAATTAAATGCTGTAGGATGCGTACAATTAAAAATGAAATGGGAAGAGAAAAATATTTGTAGCTGCATGAGAGATTCATGCCCGTCGCAACAATTCTTTAATAACTTCACTATAACGGAATGGAATCAAGTTTATTTACGAAAAGTGTCAACAAGGGCAACATCAAATTCAAAAGTATTCAAGGTTACTGAGAAAAGTAACTTTTTCCAGTTGTTTCAATATAACGGTTTTTGGGATTGTGACGCTATAACATACACTGACATCATTGATGCTAGTCACTGTGCACAAAAAACAAAAGAGTTAAATCACTACGTTTTCTCTTACAACGATTATAATCATTTGTGTTTGGTCTATACACATCATACCGCAGATGCTCACGATCAATTATTAAAGGTTGGAGACTATGCTGATTGGTGTTATAAAGAAAAAAGTTTACAAGGGCATGAAGCTTTTAATTTACAATACGGCATTTGCAGTGCAACTTCTATAACAACCACAATTACTAATGGGGCAACATGCATCATGCAAGAGCGAGACCTTATATTTGATGAAACATGTTTTGACTGGGAGGAGGTACCGTCAGACACAAGTTTTGAAAAAGGAAGCATATTGGGTACAGAATATTACGAAAATGTGATACTTGCTTACGAAGCTTGTCTACTGTTTCCACAATGCAATTACATTGTTGAAGATAAATTGTACAACATATCTGGGCGATATACTCTTTTTGAACAAAAACATGTTGGTAAAGTTTTTCATACTTTAACTGGAACATATACGAGCATGAATAGAAATTGTTCAAAACAACAAGATTGTCAAGGACAGGTACCAGACGAAAGTTTTTCGTTTGAAATGTTTCAAAACAATTTGCGATGCTTTAAGGGTTACAATCCTTACAACTGCAAACATTCCAAATTTGCTGTGTCCACTCTACAATTGACATCTTTTAATATCTTCGAATGTTCATCGCAGGATGTGCAGTGGCAGTCACGTCAATCGAGCACGGGTACTTTAACAGAGTGTGAGACATTTTGTAGGAATAGTGATTGTAATATTACACAATATTATTATGACTCACGCACATGTTATTATGGTGTAGGTAATTTGAACGGTGGCAACGTGGATGCGCTCACATGCACATACAACAGAGAAAAAGAAGAATTTCTTAATTACGTACCACAACAAAAATGCAAAACTGGACACACTTTCACTCCAGTGTCTGATCCTTCATTAGACAACTTTAAAAGTTACATGCTCGGAAATGTTAAATACAATGTAGGTGGTACGGCTTGTGTGGACTGTCCAAAAGGGCAATTTCCTGTTACCACGTTTGGTTATGATTGCACAATTGGAGTCAAGAAAAATATGGAATGTGCAGGTGATCCTGCATTACCGTCTCCTTGTCAATTTAGTGTAAGAGAAGTTCCGTTGCAAACTTGTAAAGACGAATGTGATGATAAGAAATCAACGTGTCAATTTATCAGTTACGTAACAAACAGCAATTTTGAACTTGGTACATGCTATTTATTTTCTGGAGTTACAATCACGGCCGATGATACAAGTTTAAACTACATGAGTTGTGAAAAGGTTCAGTTGAGCAGTGAGTGTGCTGCTTGCTCTTCTGGGAAGTACCTTGCCACGTCAGGGCAAACGAGTTGCCAAAACTGTGGCATAGGTCAATACCAAGATGAAACAGGACAAGCTTCATGTAAAGCTTGTGCTGCACAAACGTATCAGGATGAAACAGGGAAAGTATCTTGTAAAAATATTGATAAATTCAAATTTAGAACAGAAAAAGATAATTCAAAAATCAATCGTATAGCAACTGTAAACGAATACCAAGTATCGTATGGGCAAGTAGATAACAAAGAAAAATGTTTGGAATTGGTTGGAGAAAAACAATTACGTTTTATGATATATGACAGAGAAACAAAAACCTGTGAAGGTATGCACGAACGTAATCAATACACATTTTTAGAAGCTACATCACTACTTGATTCGTTTTCGCATTTTGAACTATGCAATGTTAGTTTGTCAACCAACAATTTGGATACGTCAGATTTGACTGAAACAGAATGTGAATTTTACAGCATTGCCATCAAACAAACTTTTTTAAAAGTTGACTCAATTGAACATCCTAAAGGTTGCTCTACATTTGGTAGCACAGTTCATTACAATAATAATACAGATACGCAAGTGAAATGCGACCAATCAACAAATACGGACGGTTGTTATATGAAAATCTCTTGCAGCAGCACCGTTACAGTTATTGAAGAAGCAAAAAAGGTTTGTATTGGAAATTTACTTGTTGGTGCTGCAAGTGGCCCCCTACAAGATAATATCATTACTGACACTCCTGGTTCAAAAGATGGTGGAACAGAGTTGTGTGAAGGCTGTGCGAACTTTACTATTGAAATTCCTGGCACAGATGAATGTCGAGGCTGTGTTCCAGGCTATCACTTTACTGAATTACCATTTCCTAGATGCGATGTGTGCCAGCCAGGTTTCTATAGAAACACTGAACCACCATTTGCTCCATATAATACCTACGATGAACCTTACTACCAAACATACGACGTTGCAACCGTATGGCCAGATGTTGGAAGTTTTATTTATAGATGTCAGGCTTGTGAACCTGGGAAATATTCTGCTGAAGAAGGTGCACCACTTTGTTTGCCGTGTCCATCAGGAAAGTACGGAACTAGCTGGATGGAAACATTTTGCCTTGATTGTCCTGTTGGGCAATTCATGGATGAAGTGCAGCATTATAGAGCATTAACAGATTCTCACGATTGCAAAACTTGTCCAAAAGGAAAGGCAACCAATACCGTTGGGAACAGTCAGTGTTTTGCTTGTGAAGTAGGCACGTATGCAGATGTTAGAGGTTTAGCTGTTTGTAAAGGTTGCGCCAAAGGGAGGTTTTTAAGTACGGTTGGTGGAACAAAAGCTTTATGTGATTCAGAGAACGAAGAAGATTGTTGTCAGGTATGTAAGGCAGGCTACGGTACGAATTTGGACTTTCAAGCAACAGAGTGCACTGCTTGTGATGTGGGGACTTATCAAGCAGTCGATGAAGGTGGAATTTGCTTAGATTGTTTGGCAGGTAAATATGCAAATGCAGTTGGTACAATTACATGCACAAATTGTCCGAAAGGATCTTCACAACCAGCTAGAAAATCCACATATTGTGTTTACTGTGTCGCTGGTAAATTTGCAGACGTCACTGGTTTAGTGGATTGTAAAAATTGCCCTACATCAAGATATTTAGAAGCTTCATCTGGGGTTACCATTGGCATTGAACCCAGAGAACGGTCGTGTAAATACTGTACTGCAGGAAAGCAAGGTACAGGTACAGGTAAAACTTCGGAAGCGTCGGGTTGTGAAGATTGTGACCCTGGCACTTATAATAACAATGGTGGCGAAATGTGCAAACCGTGCACTCTTGGCGAATTCTCAGATGAATATGGTGCATCACTTTGTGAAAAATGTGCAGCAGGATCATATGCCATCGGATATGGAAACTCTGCCTGCACTGAATGTACAACAGGCAAAATTCAACCTAATGAAGGCGCAAGTTCAGCCTGTACCCATTGTGGACATGGTACTAGAGCTGTTGAACGAGTTCGATGTGAAGTTTGCCCGAATGGGCAAGCAACGTATAGACATTCAGAATCAAATAAAGTTTCACTTACTGGAGTATGTCAATTATGTTATGCGGGTTATTTCTCTGATTCGTCAAGAGCATCTTCCTGGGGAAGAAGTGAAGCAGCTCAAATGAAAGAGTGCGAAGCTTGTTATTCTGGTACTTATCAGGATCAAATCGGGCAAGCAACATGCAAAGCCTGCAATCGAGGAACACATTGTCCTTATAGTGCATCAACGTCAAGGACTACCAATGGTCATTGTCTCGTTTCAAGTGGACCTTATTGTCAGCAAGGCATAGGGGCAATATATGATGGTATTCCCTATGCAGAAAGATTATCTTGGTCACAGTCCGCTTTCACAGGTGCTCCAGTTTGTAACGATGACTATGCACTATCAGGTAGCGTTGTCTATGGAAGTGGCCGTTTGTTTCAACATAATGCAGGAGGTTGTGTTGGAGCTACTATTGGCACAGGATATTTAAATAATTTTGGTCGTGTCGATAATTACGTTGACGGTTTCAATCGGTGCCGAGGAGTGGCAGGCTGTGTAAAATTTCAATTGGTTGATACAACCATTTACTATTACAAACAATGTTTAGACGGAGTGTCGTACCATCGATGGGCAGGATATTACAATTTTGAAATGCACTGTGAAAGGGCATATAAATTTCATTATAGAACAACAAACGGTGCTACTGATTTTATAAATTAGGTAATTCTATATAAGCTTTGTATTAAACTATTAACATGGCAGACGACAGCGGATTGTCGTGGGGCAGGTATTGCTTAACATGCAATCAGCATTATTATGAAATAAAAAGCATTGGCAAATGGCAATGCAAATATCACCCGTTGCCTCTGTTACGAAATGGAGAAGGCAAACTTTATGGGTTGCCCGATGGGACGTATGCGTGTTGCGGAACAAGTCCGTCGCCGTATCTACCTTCAGGGAAACGCAATCCGCACTTTAACTCGGTAAAACTCCAAGGGTGTTGCGCAAAAGACCATTCGTCTATTCAAAAATTTTTTTCCGAGGCGGATAATATTCCGTATAGTGCGTGGCCTGAGAAATTAAGGATTGAAATGGATGAAGACATTCAACAACTTCTTCGTGGCAACAGAAACATTGTCCATAGGGGAATAGACATAGACGAAAATAGTGA
>MDTC01223550.1_pt1 | contig 33901 bp, 35 predicted proteins | sample 811181 | NCBI WGS metagenome assembly MDTC01 (sample SAMN05326644, study PRJNA326480) | marine metagenome | isolation source: seawater | place: Pacific Ocean: North | collected 2011
GACTCTGCTTTGAGAGGTAAACCGGATAATCAATCTGTAGATTATTCAAGTAGGATACTTGGTTTAAATGAAATTCTTGATGTAACAACCAAACCAATTATTTTTGATGCAGACAACGGAGGAAGGTTAGAACATTTACCATATATGATTAAATCTCTTGAAAGAATTGGAGTTTCTGCAGTAATAATAGAGGATAAAATTGGATTAAAAAAAAATTCTCTTTTTGAAAATCAGTCTGGCGCACTGCAAGACACTGTAAAAGGATTTTGTCAAAAAATATCCAAAGCTAAAGAAACTAAGATTTCAGATGACTTTATGATTATTGCTAGGATCGAAAGCTTTATTCTTGGAAATGGTTTACAAGATGCCCTTAAACGTGCTGAAGCTTACAGCAAAGCAGGAGCAGATGCCATTCTGATCCATAGTAAAGAAAACAATCCTTCCCAAATTTTTTCATTCGCTAAAAAATTTAAAAAAAGCAAGTATTTTAAACCAATGGTGGCTGTTCCATCCTCGTATTCAAAAACTTATGAAAAAGATTTAGTTAAAAATGGATTTAGAATTATTATTTATGCAAATCATATGATGAGAGCTTCTTATCCGGCAATGGTAGAAGTTGCAAAATCAATACTTACAAACAAAAGATCTTACAATGCTGAAAAAAAGATAAGTTCAGTTAAAGAAATTATTAATTTAATTAAGTAATGAAAAAAAGCTTAAAAACAAAAATTATTGCTGAAATAGGCATAAATCATGGGGGATCAGTTTCTAGAGCACTTAAGCATATTGTGGCAGCAAAAAATTCAGGAGCAGATGTAGCAAAATTTCAGTTATTTAAAACCACAAGTCTTGTAAGTAGAAATGCTAAAAAAGCTAGATACCAACTGAATTCTACAAAAGACAAACAAAAACAATTTAACCTTTTAAAACCACTAGAACTTTCAATAAAAGATTTTTTAAAGATTAAAAGATTTTGTTTAAAAAAAAAATTGAATTTATGGTATCTATATTTGATGAGTCAGGAATAGAAACTATTAAAAAACTCAAGGTAAGTTCTATAAAGATTCCATCTGGTGAGATCAATAATTATCCACTTCTCAAAAAAGTTTCAAAATTAAAGAAAAAAATTATTTTATCTACTGGAATGTCTAATTTTAAAGAGATCGATAGGGCTATAAAAATTTTTACTCAAAATGGTATAAAAAAAAAAGAAATTACTGTTCTGCAATGTAATTCAAGCTACCCAACCCCTTTAGTTGATGTAAATCTAAATATATTAAAAGAATATAAAAAAAGGTTTAAAGTTAATATTGGCTACTCTGATCATACCAAAGGTTTGGATAGTTCTTTAGCAGCAGTTTCCTTAGGTTCTTCTGTAATTGAAAAACATTTTACTTTGAATAAAAAATTAAAGGGTCCTGATCATAGTTCAAGTTTAAATCCAAGCGAATTTAAAAAGTTAACTTACCATATTAGAAACATAGAGAGATGTTTAGGTTCAAAAATTAAAAAAATAACAAAAAGTGAAAAGGAAAATTATCAAGCTGTAAGAAAATCGATTGTTGCATGTGCTTTTATAAAAAAAGGAGAAAAATTTAATTTGAAAAATATTACTACAAAAAGACCAGCTGGGGGTTTAGGTCCAGAAAAATGGAATAAAATTATTGGAAAAATAGCAAAAAAAAACTTTAAAGAAGATGAATTCATTAAAATTTAAAAAAAATTTTTTTTTTATATCTGGTTCTAGAGCAGAATATGGTCTCTTAAAAGGATTAATTAATTCTTTAAAAAAAGAAAAAAAAATTTCTACAAATTTAATTGTTACAGGCTCCCATCTTCTTAAAGAATTTGGTCGAACTATTAATGAAATAAAAAATGATAAAATTAAAATTTTTAAAGAAATTAAAGTTTTTTCAAGTACATCTAATCCTAAAGATATATCTATTTCTTCAATTAAAATTATTAATGGGCTTTCAGACATATTTAAAAGAAAAAAACCAGATTTATTAATAGTTTTAGGTGATAGATATGAAATATTTTTATCATGTTATGTTGCAACATTATTTAAGATTCCTATTGCTCACATTTGTGGTGGAGAAGAAACTAGAGGCTCATATGATAATCAGTTTAGGCATTCTATTACAAAGATGTCCCATATTCACTTTGTAACAAATTCTTTTTATAAAAAAAAATTAGAAAGAATGGGAGAAAATAGAAATAATGTATTTAATGTAGGAAGTTTAGCTTTTTCAAATTATGGCAAAATTCTATTTAAAAATAAAGATGAGCTGAAGAAAAAATACAAATTTAAATTTAGAAAAGAAAATTTTTTAGTTACTGTACACCCTGAAACTCTTGAAAAATCTTCAACAGCAAGCAAATTAAGGTTTATTTTTAATGTAATAAAAAAAATGAAAAATTATTCATTTATATTCACTGCTGCAAATAATGATCAAGGTGGAAATGAAATAAATAAAAGAATAAAGAATTTTGTCAAAGTTCAAAATAACAGTTATTACATCAATTCTTTTGGTAAAGAAGATTATTTTTCTATGCTTAATGAAGTTTCAGGAGTAATTGGAAATTCGTCTAGTGGAGTTATTGAAGTACCTTATTTTAAAAAAGGGAGTATCAATTTAGGTCAAAGACAATTGGGTAGAATTACCTCTAAAAGTGTAATAAATATAAATTTTGTCGAGAGAGATATCAAAAAAAGTATTTTAAAAATAATTAGTAAAAATTTTAGACTCCATATCAAAAAAATAAAAAGTCCATATCATAAAAAAAATACCATTAAGAATATAAAAAAGATATTAATACAAAAAAACTTAGAGAAAGTTATTTTTAAAACTTTCAGTTAAAAAAAATGAAAAATTATATATTTTTAATAAAAAAAACCTTCAAGAGAAATCATAAATTATATTCTATTAGAAGTGAGTCTATTTTAATTTATCTTTTCTCATTGGTCTCATATGTAATTACTCCCTTCTTTTTAATTTTTAATATACGGCCAAATACAATTACCTTTTTAAATTTTCTAATTGCAATAACTTCGATTGCTTTAATTTTTTTAGGTCAGGCAAAATTTTTTATATTAGGAATTACTCTTTATTTTGTTTTTAGAGTTTTTGATTTTTGTGATGGAAATGTTGCTAGATTAACAAATCAAGCTTCTTTTTATGGAAGATTTTTAGACTCCATTTTGGATATATTTTATGAGTCCTTTTTAATTTTATCAATAGGTTTTTATTGTTTTAAATATTATAACTCCGAAGAATTATTTTTCCTTGCAATAGTTTCGTCTATTTTTTCTATATATAGTACTTGTATACATGATAAATATTCTAGTTTAGTAAGATGGCTCAATGAAGAAAATAAGACAAAATTTACTCCTTATTTAAGAAAAAAATATTTTGCAAGAATAGGCTTCATAATGAATGATTTAAATAACCTTTTTTTAATATTTTTGTTATTTTTTAACCAAAATTTGAAAATGTTTTTAATCTTATCGACATTATTTTTTTCAAGTTTTATTTTTACAAGTATTATAAATTTATCTAAACACTTTTATAGTGCGAGAATGGTTTTAAGACACCAAGCTCAAGATAAAAGAACATATGAAAAAAGAAAGGTAAAATGATTTAAATGTTAAAAGAACTTAAAAATCCTTTGAGACTCTCATTCATAGGCGGAGGTATAAATTCATCTATTGGAAAAATACATTTTATGGCAAGTCAACTCGATAAAAATTTTTCAATTGAGTCTGGTTTTTTTAGTAGAGACAAAAAAACAAATATTGAAACCCAAAAACAGTACAACATAAATATTAATAGAATTTATAATAATCTTGATAATCTTTTGGCAAATGAAGGAAAAAAAGTTGATTTATTCGTTGTTCTAGCACCAACACCAAATCATTATGAAATTTTAAAAAAATTAATATTAAATAATGTAAATATTATAGTTGAAAAACCTATCTTATCTAATTTTGATGAGGTTAAAAAATTAAAGAAATATTTAAAAGGTTATAATAAGAAAATTTATGTGGTTCATAATTATATTGGATATCCTGCTATTAGAGAAATCCAGCAGCTAATTCAAAGTAATAAATTTGGAAAACTTTTGAATTTCAAATTACAAATGGCTCAAGAGTCCTTTTTAAGAGTCCAAAGAAAAGATCAAAAAGTTAAAATATGGAGAAAACATGATCATAAAATACCTAATCTATTTTTAGATTTGGGAATACACTTATTTAATTTGTCAAATTTTTTAATTAATAAGACCCCTGATTCTGTTTTGTGTGATGTGCAAAAAATCAAAAACTTAGTTACGGACTCAAAGATCTTATTAAACTATAAAATGAAAACTAAAGGTTTACTTTGGATTTCAAAATCAAGTCTTGGGTGTAGAAATGATTTGAGGATTGAATTATTTTTTGAAAAATGCAGCATTATATGGAATCATGAAGAATATGAGTCAATTTTTATAAATTATCCAGATGGTATTAAAAAAAAAATAGATAGATCTGTTCAATCTAAATTATTTAATCAAAGCAGATATAATAGATACAGAATGGGTCATCCATCTGGCTTTATTGAGGCTTTTTCAAATATGTATGAAGATATTGCAAAAGATTTTATCAAGAAAAAAAATAAATATGTTTTTGATTATAATCATGCCTTTAAAGGTATTAAGTTTTTTACACTTTGTACTAAATCCTATAAAGAAAAAAAATGGCTCAAAAATCTAGAAATATGAAAGCATTAATAATAGGTTGCGGAGCAATAGGTGGACACTTAGCATATTGTTTATATGAAAATGGCTTTGATGTTTTGATAATAGCAAAAAAAGATTCTTATCAAAAAATTAAAAAAGAAGGATTGAGAATTCAAATTAATAAAAATAAAAAAATTATTAAAAAAGCACATTTAAAAATAGACAACAAGTTTAAGATTTATAAATCATTAAAGGATATAAAAGGACTTAATCTTGATTTTGTATTTATTACAGTAAAACTAAAAGATTATGATTCCAAATTAATTAAGAGTATTTTAACATTAACAAATAAAAATACTGCAATTATTCCACCTTGCACAAATGTACCATATTGGTGGACAAATTTTTTTTACAAAAATAATGAAAAAAAAATAAAAAAAAATTATTTTAGAATGGAAAATATAATAGGAATGACTATGTGGGTATCTTCAGTAAAAAAAAATCCCAACCAAGTAATAGTCAAACATATTCAAAGAGGATATCCTCTTAAACCACTAAATAAAAAAATGAGCAAAAAAGCAAATAAATTAAGAAATGCTCTCAAATATTCTTGTAAGTCTCCAAAAATAAATAATATATATTCAGAAGTTTTTATAAAATCACTTAATGCATTAGCATTCAATATGGTTGCCCTATATTACCAGCAAAATAATGAATCTCTCAAAAAGAATGCTAAAGCAATCAAAATGGTTGAAAAAATAATGTTAGAGGGGGAGGAAATTATGAAACCACTAAAGATTACACATCCTCAAAATTATAAAGAAAGAATTAGTCAAACATTATCAAGTTCTGTTCATACCATGAGTATGCTTAATGATTATAAGAAAGGGAAAAAAATTGAATTAAAATATTTATGGAAATCTTTTCAAGAAATATCCAGCCTAAGTAAAATTAGCATGCCTTACACAAAAAAAATTTATAATGAATTATACAAATCTCTAGAGTATAATGAAAATTTATAATTATTTAAATTTAGTTGCAAAAAAATTTCCAAATAAAGTTGCCTTTATAAGCAATACTAAGAAAATTACATTTTCAGAACTTAAGTTAAAAGTAGAAAATTTAGCGATCAATTTAAAAAATAATGGTGTTAAATCAAAACATAAAGTAGCAATACTATCGAATAATTCCATTGATTATATTATTATCGAACTAGCATGTGCCATTATAGATGCTGTTGTAGTTCCCATAAGTATATCTATGTCAAAAAAAGATATAATAAAACAAATTAAATTCACTGATATTAAACATGTTTTTTTGTGGCATTTTATTTACGAGGACCTTAAAAAAAGTTTATTAAAAGTAAAAATCAAAAGAAATAGTATAATAACTATTGGAAATAAAATAAAGAATGTAAAATTTTTAGATGATTTAATTAACATTAAAAATAAATCTTTAGAGAAAATAAAAATTAAAAACAAAAGTGGTACTAATCCTTTTTTAATAATCTTGACATCTGGATCAACAAGTAATCCAAAAGCCATTGTTTTCTCACAAAAAACTAAGTTATTAAGGGGATTTTCAGCTGCAGAGACTTACAAAATTAAAAAATCAGATAAACTAATTTTAGGAACTCCAATAAAACAGTCTATTTCACAAAGATTTATACATTTGCCCATCATTTTAGGTTGCACAACAGTGATTATGGAAAATTTTAGTGTTAATTCTTGGATTGATTTAGTAAAGGAGCACAAAATCACATTTTCTATTTTAGTTGCATCTCAGATTAAAAATATTTCAAAGTTTTTAAAAAATAGAGATCAAAGATTAAAAACCTTAAAAAAATTAGTGTCTTGCTGTGCTGACTTAGATGTTCAAACAAAAAATATGATTTTAAAAAAAAAGGTATGCAGAGATTTCTATGATACTTATGGAGCAACTGAACTTGGAACTGTCACTAATTTGAATCTTTCAAAAAATCCATCAAAAAAAAATACATTAGGAACCCCAATTAAAAATGTAGATGTTAAAATTTTGGATAAAAGAAATAAAGAGATTAAAGAAAAAAATAAAAAGGGTTCTATAGCCTGTAAATCTAAATTAGCATTTTCTTATTATCTTAAATCAAATTTAAAAAATAAAAATACATTTAACAATTATTTCAAAACAGGAGATATAGGTTTTTTAGATGATGATGGGATGCTTCATTTGACTGGAAGAGAAAAAGAGATAATTATCGTAGGAGGAGTAAATGTATTTCCAGATGATATTGAAAGAGTATTAGATGCCTATTCAGAGGTTAAAAAAAGTGCAGTAATTGGCTTAAAAGACAAAAGATTAGGGGAAGGTATTCTCGCATTTATAATGCTAAGAAAAAAAAAAAATTTTAATTTATTTAAAATGAAAAAATTTTGTGTAAAAAATTTGTCAGATTATCAACAACCTCACAAATTTATAATTTTAGATAAATTTCCTCTTGGTGGATATGGAAAAATAAGTAAATTCAAACTTAAAGAAAAATTTAAGAACATTGATTTATCAAAAAAAATTAGAGCAGCATTCTCATGAAAATTGAAAAAATAGAAAAAAAAATAATTGAAATTTTAGAAAAAAGAGGACCGATAATTAAAAAAAATAAGAAAGGTAATGATTATGATTTTATAAAAAATGGACATATTGACTCCGTAGGATTTGTTAAATTCATATTAGAAGTAGAAACTAAGTTTAAGATCAATATACCTAATCGGATATTTTATTCAAAAAAAATTTCATCAGTGAAAGGATTAGCAAATATAATTAAAAGGTTGCTTTAATGAGAAAAAAGAAAATTTTATATATCGTTCACTGTATTGATACAGAAGGACCATTAAATGAAAGTTTGAAGAAAACTTTTCACCGTCTAAAATCTATTTTTGGTATATCTTTACGACCTACTAAAAAAAATTTGATTAAAATTCAAAATCAAAAAATAGATTTTGGAAAAAATACCAGCATTATCGCAAAAGTTTTTAGCAGACAATTAATGAATTATAACAATTCTTGGAAAAAAATAGATCGAATGCAAAAAAAAATTCTTTCTAAAAATTTTAGAAATAAGTTTAAAGATAGTTTTGGAAAAGGTTGGGTATATAACTGGTTTATTACAGATCATGTTGGTTTTAAAAAAAATCCAAATAAAAGAAGTTTAGGCTATCATGAAATATGGAATAGATATAAAAAATTTTATAAATTTTCAAAAGACAATAGAATTTCTGATGGATTTCATTTTCATCATCATCCAATACCATTTTCCAAAAGAGCAGATCATTCATCAACTCATTTTTTTAATCATACTCCTAAAATTTTTGATATTTTAAGTCGTAAAATTATAGATTTAAAATGGTTTCCAAGTGTATTTCGACCAGGTTTCCATTCGATAAGGCCGGATAGTCATTGGTTTTTGGAACAATTTATACCTTTTGATATTTCTAATCAAAGGACAAAAAAAAAAGACAATGGACAAAAAGATCTTTCTTCTGGAAGATTTGGTGATTGGAGAAGAGCCCCTCTTACTTGGCAGTGCTATCACCCAGACCATGATGATTATCAAAAAATAGGAAACTGCAGAAGATGGACAGCCAGATGTTTAAATATTGGCACAAGAACAAGATTGTTAACAATGGATGATATAGATTTAGCTTTTAAGGAAGTAAAAAAAAATAAAGCAGCTATTTTAGCTTTTGCAAATCATGATTATAGAGAGATGGAAGAAGATATAAAAGATATTTATTTAAAGATAAAAGAAATTTCAAAAAAATATCCTGATGTTAAATTTAAATTTTGCGAAGCGAGAGATGCATTGAGAAAATCTTTAAAGCTAAAAAAAATAAATATTAAATTTAAACAAAAATTAGAAAAAAATATTCTTTACATTAGATCAAATAAAAAAATTTATGGACCACAACCATTCTTATCAATTAAAACTAAAGATAATAAATATTTTCATGATAACTTTGATATACAAAAACCATTCTATGAATGGTCATATACTTTTGATGAAAATACTTTAGAGCTCGATAACTTACAGTCCATAGGATGGGCCACAAATGATAATTATGGATCAACTTATGTATCAATTTTTGACTCAAAAAATAAAAGATTTAAAATTTATGAAAGATAATTTGTTTAATTTAATGAAGGATAATGACTGGAAAATTTTTCAGAATTTTACAAAAAAAAATCTTGTAAGCTCGTTTATTATAGATCAAAAATTTAATAAATTTTGGTTTAAAAAAAAAAAAATGGACTATTTATATTAAAAAAACCAAAAATAAAATTTATATGCTTAACATGTTTATTGTTTTAAAAGCACAATATTTAAAAAAAAAAATTAATTTATGCTGGTCATCAACAGGCATATCGCTTACAGACACCAAGACAAAGGGAATATTTGGTTTATCAATGTTTCATTTAAATAAGATATTTCCAATAGTGATTATGGCATGTGGAAACAAGAATTCACTACCAATTAATGAAACTTTAGGAAAAAGTTTAGATGATTTGAAACTACGAAGATTTATTTTTTCAAATAATTTAAAATGTATAAAAATGATTCAAACTAACAAAAGAAAAATTTTTATGAAAAAAATATTTGTTAAACAAAAAATTAGTCAAAATTATAATTTAAACCAAAAACTTGAAAATAAAGTACCAAAAGATCTCAATATATTATGGAGTAAATTTTCATCTAATTTATCTTTGTCCATTATAAAAAATTATAGATATTTTAAATGGAGATATGAAAAAGCCCCATATCAAAAATATTATTTTCTTACTTTTAGAAATAAGAAAAAAAATCAATTATTAGGAATTAGTGTTATAAAATTTCAAAAAACAAAATTTGGAATTTGCGCGAGAATAGTTGATTTTATGTCCTCAAGCTCTGCTTTAAGTAAAAAAATATGGCAAGGCACTATTGTAGAATGTATGAAAAAAAACTCACTTTTTATTGACTTTATTGTTTTTGGTACAAAAGAAGATAAATCTTTAAAACTATCTGGCTTTGTTTTAATCAAGGAAAAGTTAAAAGAAATAGTTCCAAACTTATTATCTCCAATTGAAAATAGAGACTGGTCTTACTCCTTTCATATAGGGGGTTACTTATCTAATTTAATAAATAAAAAAAGCCAAAGTAAAGTTTGGTTTACTAAAGGTGATGGAGATAGGGATTGGCCGACTCCATACGAAATAAAAAGGAGAGCTATATGGGCTTAAATGATAAATCGCTATTTGGTTTACCATCGGAGGTAAAATTTTGTAAAAAATGTGTAGAGTCAAATCAAAGATTTTTGAGTTCTACGCAGCATAAAATTACCGCTTCTGAGAACAAAAAAACTATTTATTTCAACGAACAAGGTATTTGTGGGGCATGCTCTTACTATGAAAGTAAAAGTAAAATTGATTGGAATACAAGAGAGAAAGAATTAAGAGATATATTAGATCAGTATCGCTCAACAGACGGAAGTTATGATGTTTTGGTCCCAGGTAGTGGGGGCAAAGATAGTATATTTACGTCGTTTTTATTAAAGAAAAAGTACAATATGAATCCATTAACTTGTACTTGGTCACCTGGAGAGTATACAGACATAGGGTGGAAGAACTATAGATCTTGGATAAATTCAGGGTTTGATAACATTTTATTTACCCCGAATAAAAAAATTCATGGGCTATTATCACGAATAGCTTTTGAAAATCTTCTTCATCCATTTCAACCTTTTGTTTTAGGACAGAATTCTTTCCCTCTGAAAGTTGCAATACAAAATAAAATTAAACTTGTTATTTATGGAGATGGTGTTGAAGAGAGAGCAACAGGTAAACCAGGAAAAAAAAAGATTAATAAAAATTTAAAACTTTATGATTTTCTTTATAGAGAGAAAAATGATGATATTTTTTTAGGTGGAATTCAGACCGAAGATTTAATTAAAAAATATAAAATTTCAAAAAATGACCTTCTACCATTTTTGCCTCTCTCAAAGGAATTGGTTTTAGAAAATGAACTAGAAGTTTTACCAATCACAAAATTTATAAATTACAATCCACAAGATAATTTTTATTTTGCTAAAGAAAATTCAAATTTTCAGGTAAATCCCGATGGAAGAAGTGAAGGAACTTATACAAAATATTCTAGTTTAGATGACAAATTTGATGGATTTCACTATTATACATGGTTTATTAAAACTGGCAGAGGCAGAGCAACAGAAGACGCAGGAATTGAGGTAAGAAATAAAATTATTTCAAGAGAAGAAGCAACCTCTCTTGTTAAAAAATATGATGGTGAGTTCCCTCAAAAATATTTTAAAGATTTCTTAAATCATACAAATTTAGATGAAAAAAAATTTTTTGAAATAATTGATAAATTTAGATCACCACACTTGTGGGATAAAATTAATGGAAAATGGATTTTAAAAAAGGCAGTTTGGAAGTGATGTTAAAACCAAGAATAATAGCAAGAATGGATATTAAAAATGCAAATTTGATAAAATCTATTAACTTGGAAGGTCTAAAAATTATTGGAAATCCAAATGAGTATGCAAAAAATTATTATGAGGACGGAGCTGATGAAATTTTATTTATGGATTGTGTCGCCACGTTGTATGGGAGAAACAACCTTTCTGAAATGATTTATAAATCTACTAAGGATATTTTTGTTCCAATAGCTGTTGGAGGTGGAATAAGAAGTTTTGAAGATGTAAAAATGATGCTTAATTCAGGAGCTGATAAAGTTGTAATAAATACAGCAGCAGTTAACGATCCTCAATTTATAACATTGCTTGCAAATTTGATTGGTAGTCAGAGTATAATTATTTCAATTGAAGCAAAAAAAAAAAATAATAGTTGGGAGGTTTACACTAGTAATGGAAGAGATCCCACGGGTAAAGATGTGGTAAAATGGGTGAAGCAAGTTGAAAAATTAGGTGCCGGCGAGATTCTATTAACTTCAATAGATCAAGAGGGGACTAGAAAAGGTTTTGATATCGAACTCAATAAAGCAGTAACATCAGCAACTAATTTACCGGTTATTTCTAGTGGTGGTTTTGGAAAAATTGATCATGCAAAAAATTTGATTGATACTTGCGAAATTAGTGGAATAGCATTAGCAGATGCACTGCATTATAAAAGATACAAATTATTGGAGATTAAAAAAAGTTTATTAATCTGAATGACTAAAAATAATTTATATATTATTGGTAAAGGTGATCATGCTAAAGTTATCTTTTCTGAGGTTGTCAGAATAAAAGAATTTTCTTTTAAAGGATTTATTAACAAAATTTCTTTAAACGATAAAATATTCAAATTAGATAAAAACTTAGAATATAAAGATATTGGTAAAATATCCAATATAAAAAAATTTATCTCAAATAATTATTTTGTTGTTGCTATAGGAAAAAATAATTTGAGAAAAAAAATAGTTTTAAGTTTGGAAAAAAAATACAAAAAAATAAAGTGGGCAAAAGTTATTTCAACAAAATCTAATATTGATAAAACTGTAATTATTGGTGATGGAACTATGATAATTTCTGGAACCACAATAAATATTGGGTCAAAAATTGGTCGACATTCTATAATTAATACTAATTGTTCTCTAGATCATGACAACCTAATTAAGAATTATGTTAATTGTTCACCAGGCGTTGTATCTGCAGGGAATGTTACAGTTAATGATGAGGTTTTTATTGGCATGGGGACAAGTATTAAACAAAATACAATTATAAACTCTAATACGATTATTGGAGCTCAATCTTATGTTAATAAAAATTGTAAAAAGAATTCCACTTATTATGGTATTCCAATTAAAAAAAAATGAAAAGTTTAAGATCTATTCCACTGGCAGAACCTTATTTTTTTGGAAAAGAAAAAAAATTTATTATCGATTGCATTAAATCTGGCTGGATAACAACTTCAGGTAAATATTTGAATAAATTTGAGCTTGAAATAAAAAAAATTACCAAAGCAAAATATTGTTGCGCATTAATTAACGGTAGTTCTTCACTCCAACTTGCCATAAGATCATTAAACCCCCAAACAAGTGATGAAATTTTAGTTCCATCAATAACTTTTGTAGCGAGTGTTAATTCAATTAAATACAATAGTTGCAATCCAATATTTATGGATGTTGATAATAATTATCTAATTGATTTAAAAAAAACTTTTGAATTTTTAAAAAAAAATACTTTTAGAAAGAACGGACATACAATAAATAAAAAAACAAAAAAAAGAATTTTAGCGGTAATAATTGTTCATACTTTTGGAAATTGTGTAAATTTAACCAAAAAGGCAATTGATATGTTTAAAAAATATAATATCAAAATTATAGAGGACGCTGCTGAAAGTCTTTCTTCTTATCATCAAGAAAAAAAATTTATTAAACACTCGGGCTTGATAGGAGATATAGGTTGCCTATCATTTAATGGAAATAAAATAGTGACTTCTGGAGGAGGAGGAATGGTTATTACTAATAATAAAAAATATTATGAAAAAATAAAATATCTATCATTACAAGCTAAAAATGATGTAATTAATTTTATTCATAATGAGGTAGGTTATAATTTTAGAATGTCAAATATTCATGCAGCAATAGGTTTAGCTCAGATTTATAGTTTAAAGAATATTCTTAAAAAAAGAAAAAAAATTTACGAAACTTATAAAAAAAATTTAAAATTAATACCTGGAATTAAATTGCTGGGTCAGACTCCTGGTAGTATCTCTAATAATTGGCTTAATGTAATCCAAATTGATAAAAAAAGTTATGGGAAATCAAAAGATGATTTAATTAGTCATCTTTTATCTAAAAATATTCAAGTTAGGTCAGTATGGTACCCTAATCACATGCAAAAACCATTTTTAAGTAATCAAAATTTTCAAGTAAAAAATAGTTCTAAACTTTTTAAAAAATCTTTATGTTTACCAAGCAGTCATTCTCTATCAAAAAACCAATTAATGTTTATTATTTCAACAATTAAAAAATATGCAAAAAAATAGCTATATTATAAAAAATTCTAATAATATTTCTCAAGCTCTAAAAAAGATGGAAAGATTCGGCATAAGAACTCTATTAGTTGTTGATAAAAAAAAACAATACTTGGGAACACTAGCTAGTGGTGATATCAGGAGATCGTTAATTAAAAACTCAAAACTATCAAGTAAAATTGAAAATATTTATAAGAAAAAAACAATTTTTTTAAGAAATAAAAATTACAATTTAAGTAAGACTAAAAATATATTTACTAAAAATAGAATTGATATAATTCCAATTATTAATAAGAATAATAAAATTGTTGAAGTATTAAACTATTTTGAATTGAGTTTAAAATCAAAAAAAGTAAAGAAAAAACAATATATACCCAAAGTTGGGGTAGTTATAATGGCAGGAGGTAAGGGAACAAGGTTATTACCTTACACAAAAGTTTTACCAAAACCTCTTTTACCAATAAAAAATAAAACTTTGATTGAACACGTTATTAATCAGTTTACAGATCATAAAATTAAAAATTTTGTTTTTACAATAAATTACAAGGCCTTAATATTTAAAGCTTTTTTTGAAGAGCTAAATCCAAGTATTAAATACCGGTATATAGAGGAAAAAAAACCATTAGGCACCGCAGGTTCATTAAGTAGGCTGAAAAAGGAATTTAAGAATTACTTTATTACTACTTGCGATACAGTTATTAAAACAGACTACAATAAAATTTACAATCATCATCAAAAAAACAATAGTGATATTACGATTGTTTCTGCTGAAATTTCTAACAAACTTCCTTATGGAGAGTTGAAATATATTAAAAAAAATCAATTAATCGAATTTAAAGAAAAACCAACCTATAAACATGAGGTAAATACAGGTGTTTATTTGGTTAATTCAAAAGTGTTTGATTTAATTCCAAAAAATAAATTTTTTGATATGAATAGTTTAATCAATAAAGCTTTTAAATTTGGAAAAAAAATCACATTATATAAAGTAAATAAAAAAGTTTGGAAAGATTTTGGAAGTTTTTCCTAATTAGTATGAGATTACCTTTGTTCAAAGTTTTAATCATAGGGTATGGTTCAATTGGACAAAAACATGCTAAAATTCTTAAAAAATTAAATTGTGAAGTAGCAGTACTCACAAAACAAAAAAAAATTCCATTTAAAATTATTAAAGATAAAAAGGAAGTTATAAATTATAATCCAGATTATATAATCATTTCAAATAACACATCAAATCATATTGAATATGCAAATTTTTTGGAAAAAAATTTAAAAAATAAAATAATATTAATCGAAAAGCCAATTTCAAATAAATACAAAAAAATAAAATTGAAAAAAAATAAGTATATAGTTGGTTACAACTTAAGATTTCATCCCTTAATACAATTCATTAAAAAAACAATAAAAAAGCAAAATATTCATTTTATCTCTATCAACGTTTCAAGTTATTTACCTGAATGGAGAAAGAGTATTAATTATAAAGATAGTAATAGTGCGAAAAAGAAATTTGGTGGTGGTTTACTTTTAGAATTAAGTCATGAATTAGATTATATTAAATGGATATTTGGAAAAATTAAATTAATTTACAGCTATAATAAAAAAATTTCTAATTTGAAAATTGATACTGATGATATCTTAATTTTGTTTGGTGAAATTAATAAAAAGACAAAAGTTATTTTTAATATGAATTTTTTTTCAAGAATTAACAAAAGGGATATACAAATTGAGGGAAAAAATTTTTCTTTAAAAGCTGATTTGATTAAAAATCATATCGAAATTTTTGGTAACAAAAAGAAAAAAAAATATAATTGGAAAAAATACAAAGTTTTTAATACTTATGTTGAAGAACATAATAAAGTTTTAAAAAAAGATCTTGAGGATTTTTGTACATTAGAAGACTCGTTGGATACATTAAAAATGATAAAACAGATTAGAGGTTAATAAAAGTGAAAGTATTATGCACAATTTGTGCCAGGGGAGGGTCTAAAGGAGTAAAAAATAAAAATCTAAAAAAATTTTTAGGTAAACCACTAATTTATTATACAATATCACAAGCTAAGAAAATTAATAGATTTACAAAAATTGTCTGTTCCTCAGACTCAAAAAATATTTTAGATATTGCAAAAAAAACAAAGTTGATTACACTTTATTAAGACCAAAATTTCTATCAAATGATAAAGTAGAAAAATTAAAAGCTATAAGGCATTGTTTAATCTATTCAGAAAAGTTTTTTAAATTAAAATTTGATTTTATAGTAGATCTGGATGTAACGGCCCCCTTAAGGTCTATAAAAGATATAAATAAGATTATAAGCTTAATTTCAAAGAAAAATAATGCTCATAATATTTTGAGTCTTACACCCTCAAGAAAAAATCCTTATTTTAATATGGTTGAAATTAAAAGAAATAATAAATTAGAAATAGTAAAGAAAATATCACAAAAGATTCACTCCAGACAAAAAGCACCTAAAGTATATGAAATAAACGCAGGTATATATGCATGGAAAAGAAAAAGTTTAATTAAATCTTATGATTTAATTAACAAAAATACGCATTATTTTATTGTACCAAATTCCAGATCTTTAGATATTGATACTCCTGAAGATTTTAAGATAGTCAAATCTTTATTGAGTTAATTTATATCAAAATAATACGTTCAATAATTGAACATTACATATTTATGTGCTAAAATTAACCATGAATATTTTTAATTTAAATAATAAAAAAATTTTTGTAATAGGAGGATCGGGGTTAATTGGCACAGAAGTTTGCAATTTACTTAAAATATTAGGAGCAAAAGTTTATAATTTAGATATTAAAAAAAACTTAAAATTAGTTCCAAATATTAAATTTTTAAAGTTTGATATATCAAAAGATAAATTAATCGAAAAAAACCTTAAATCTTTCTTTAAATCTTATGGCACACCCGAGTGTATGATTAATTGTTCTTATCCCACAAATAAATCTTGGGTGTTATCAAACTTTAAATCTGTAAAAAAAAAAACTATTAATGAAAATATTAATTTACATTTAAATTCTTATATATGGATCGCAAGAATATTTGCTGAACAAATGAAAAAAAAAAAAGTAAAAGGGAGCATTATTCAATTTAGCTCTCATTATGGGGTTATAGGACAAAATTCTGAAATATATAAAGGAACAAATATGAGTGAGAATATGATTTATTCTGCAATAAAAGGTGGGATTATAAGCCATGTAAAACAAATGTGCTCTCATTATGGGAAATATGGAATAAGAGTAAATGCTATTTGTCCTGGAGGTATAGAGGGTCATGTTAAAGGAAAGAAAAAAAAACAATCTAAAAGATTTCTTAAAAAGTACTCTGAAAGAACCCCCTTAAGAAGGCTTGCTAAAGCAAAAGAAATTTCACCGTCAGTAGCTTTTTTGTGTTCAGATTCCTCATCATATATTACAGGTATACACTTGATGATAGATGGTGGATGGACAGCAACTTGATTTACAATTTATGAAATGAAAAAAAAATTAATAATCTTCTTATTAATTAATAAAATTAGTAAATATGATTTCGAAAGATTTGATGCATATCAAATTAGAAAATCAAAATCAATGAACTTTGAATTTCATGAAATGGCAAACTTTATTTACCCAAAATTTTCAAAAATTTTTACGATGGACAGAATTAAAGATAAAGAAGTAAAAACAATTTCCAGTTTTAGTAGCTGGAAAAAAATAATGTTGAAAAAAAAAAAAATTTATGGTGAAAATATGATTATTTATAATTCTATCAATATTACAAATTTAAAGAGTTTTAAGGTAAATTATTTTTTATCTAAAAATAAATTTAAAACACTGATAGCATCTAATTTGGATCATCCACACTATTCTGTAAATGATTTAGTTGAAAAACTTAAAATATTTTTAAAAAGTATTTTTATAAATAGGAAAAAAATAAAATTAGCATTAGAGTATTTTTTTTTCACAAATTTGGGGAAAATTTTCAAATTAGGACCTGATTTCATTTTAAAATGTGGCTCTTCTATTAGTCATTATAAAATTAAAGACAATATTAAAATTTTAAATGGTAATAGTCGGGATTATAATATGTTTCTTAAAACAAAAAATAAATTTTTTAAAAGAAAATATAAATATGGATTATTTTTAGAGTCAGTTATGCCAATTCATAATATTGGCGATGCATTTATTACAAATGATGAGAGTAACTCAAGGGGTACAGCTAAAGAATGGCTTAAATCATTAAATAATTTTTTTTCTCAATTAGAAAAAAATTTAGATATAAAGATTTTAATTGCTCCTCATCCTAAAATAAAACACAAATCTAAATTTTCAAAACTATACAATGGTCGTGAAGTCTTAAAAAAAAATTTATCAATAGTTACAAAAAATTGTGAGCTGATGATCTCAAGAGATAGTACAGGATTTTCTTACGCTGCGATTTATAACAAACCAGCAATTTTTATGTACAATAATGAATTAATTCGATTAAACAAAAAATTTATATATGATCAAAAAAATTTTGCTAAGGAACTAGGTTTAAAACCAATAAATATTGATAATAATTATACATATAATGAAATTTTTAAATTGAAAACTTTTAATAAATATAATTATCTCAAATATATAAAAAAATACCTTTCATCTAGAGTAGACAAAAAAATTAATTATGAAGTGATTGAAAAAGCTTTAGATTATTAGAAATTATTTAAAATGATAAACATCAATAAACTTAAAAAAATTAAAAGTGAATTCCCTGTGCTGGTTGGTAAAAAAATTATTTCAGCTAAGGATTGTAAAAAGCTAATTGAAGAAATTATAAGTGCTAAATCATTTGATGATTTAATTTCGGGAGGAAGAAATAGAATAAATAAAGGTTCTAAAAATTTTAAAGATTATTTAAATAAATCGAAATTTTCTAATAAACTTTTTAAAAAATTTAATAGCAAATTTTTTTATAATAAAATAGAAAATAAATTTAGAAGCACTTTCCAAGATTGTGACTGGTCAAATACTTATAAACCCAAAAAGTTTTTAAAAAATAAATATACAAATAAGAAACTTATGAATTCAAAAGAACTCTCGAAAATGTTTGGAAATAATTATGATAAAACAAATGTTAATTTAGATTTTGATTTCTCCGTTTCTAGAAGTGGATATAGATTAAGGCCACATAGAGACGATGTAACAAGACTTTATAATTTTTTAATTTATTTAAATGATATTCCAAAAAAAAATGGGGGTGCTTTAACAATCTTTAAGGTTAAAAGTAATCCAGAGTTTAAAAAAACTTTTAAAAGATTTCCAAAAATTAGTCAGTTATCAAAAGTTAATCAATTTATTCCATCAAGAGGAAGTGTAATATTTTTTCAATCAACTCCAAACTCATACCATGGAGTTTCTTTGTTTAAGGAAAATAACAAAAAAAAAAGATTTTTCATTTATGGAAGCTATGCATTAAGTAAACCCGTTATATGGAAATATAAAAATTCTAATTACTTTCCTAAAATTAAAAAAACGAATAAACGTTTATTAACTTCAAGACATGACACAGACTATAAATTAGGATAGATGATTAAATGAAAAAAATTTCAATAGTGGATTATGGATGTGGAAATTTATTAAGTATTAGTCGTGCTTTAAAAAAAATTGATTATGAATGCAAAATCACTAATAACAAACAACAAATTTTAGAGTCAGATTTTTTAATTTTACCTGGAGTTGGTGCATTTAAGAATGCTATGGAACTTTTGGGTCAGAATAATTTAATAGATGTTTTGAATGACTATGTTTCCAATAAAAAAAAAAGATTATTAGGTATTTGTTTAGGTATGCAAGTTTTATTAACTAAAAGTTATGAAATGGGTGATCATTATGGATTAGATTTTATTAAAGGTGAAGTTGTTCAAATTAAAGATAAAACAAAAAATCAAAAATTGAAAATTCCCCACATTAGTTGGAGTAAAATTTTTTTAAATAATAAATTTGGTTATAATGAAAAATTAAATTTTGATTATTTAGAGGTAGAGTACTATTTTGTTCATTCTTTTTTAGCTTTAACTGAAGAAAAAAGTTCAATTTTAGCATATTCTAATTATGACGATGTATTAGTACCCGCAATAGTTATGAAAGACAATATCTTGGGATGTCAATTTCATCCAGAAAAGAGCGGTAAGAATGGACTTAATTTTTTAAAAAACGTAATTGATAAATGGTAAGTAAATAATTATGAAAAAAAAAAGAAGCATTCTGATATTGGGTGGCGCAGGCTATATAGGAACAGTTACAGTAGAATTTTTTTTGAAAAAAAATTACAGTGTGACATGTGTAGATAATTTTCTTTATGGACAAAAAAATATTTTAAAAAAATTTTTAAAAAATAAAAACTTTAAATTTTTTAATTTAGATTTAAGAGAAACAAAAAAAATTGAAAAAATACTTAGTAAAGAAATAAATATTTTGATTTTAGCAGGTCTTGTTGGTGATCCAATAACAAAGAAATATAAAAAATTGTCTCATTCAATAAACTACACAGGCATCAAAAACTTCATTTTAAACTGTCAACGTAAAAAAAATATTAAAAGATTAGTTTTTGTTTCAACATGTTCAAATTATGGGATAGGAGAAAAAAAGTTACTTAGTGAAAAGGCAAAATTAAAACCCCTGTCTTATTATTCCAAACAAAAAGTTAAGATTGAGAAATTGTTAATTAAAATGAAAAAGACAAATTTTACTATGACTATTTTAAGATTTGCTACTGCCTTTGGATTGTCTCCTAGAATGAGATTTGATCTAACAATAAATCACTTTGTTAAAAGTCTTTTGGATGGAGAAAATTTAAAAATATATGATCCAGAAACATCAAGACCTTATTGTCATGTTCTGGATTTCGCAAGAGCGATAAAAAAGGTTTTTGAAAGTAAGGCACAAAAGATAGATAAAGAAATATTCAATGTTGGAGATAATAAGAATAATTTTTCCAAAAAAAAAATAGTTGATCAAATTTCTAAATATATAAATCAACCAAAAATTTTATTTTTGAAAAAAGGTGTAGATAAAAGAGATTACACAGTAGATTTTAAAAAAATTAAAAAAACTTTAAATTTTAAGACTAAATATTCAGTCGATTTTGGTATTAAAGAAATATCAAAATATATAAAAAAGCACAAAAAATTAAACAAACCTCTAAAAAATCTTGGTAATTTTAAAATAAGAAATAGTGGTATATAAATTTTTTCTTTAATTATTTATATAATTTTTTAAATGCTTTTTTTGTAATTTCTAGTAAGTGATTTATCTCTTTATAGCTGGTAGATGTTGCTAAAAAGATTATGCCACTATTTGGATAATAAATTTTATTTTTAAATAAATAATTTTTGAAATCATCAATAACTTTTTTTTTTTTATTCTCAAAAAAATCTCTTTGTGTTCGATTAATAATTCGTTTTTTAGTAAAAACTATTCTAATCATTGATGCAAATCTTAAACATGTGGCATCAATATTATGTTGGTTGAAAAAAAAATTGATTTTTTTTTGAATAAATTCACTTTTTTTATCTAAATCTTGAAATATCAATTTTTTATTTTTATATATGTAGGTAACTACTTTATTGGAAATATACATGCTAATTGAATTTCCTGAAAATGTTCCACCAAAAAATACTTTTTTTTTATTTTTGCTCATTTTTTTTAAAATATCTTTTTTTATGGCAATTATTCCAATTGGCAAACCTCCACCAAAACATTTTCCAAAAGTTGATATAGATGGTTTTAAATTAAATTGATCTTGAACACTGGAGCAATTAAATCTTAATCCAGTAATCATTTCATCAAAAATCAAAATTAATTTATTTTTTTTACAATAGTTGTCTAAAAATTTTAGGAAATCTAATGACTCTGTTGGTAAACATCCCTGTATAGGTTCTATGATTACACACATTATTTTTTTTTTATATTTATCAAGAATTTTTTTTGATAAACTAATATTATTATATGGAATGATCTTAAGGTTTTTTTTAAAGTTTAAGTCTAAACCACTGCTTAATTCAATACTCTCAAGTTTCTTATTGTTAGTATAAAGCAATTCACTGGTGGATCCGTGCCAGCTACCTGAAACAGAAATAATTATCTCTTTTTGAGTCACAGCTCTAGCTACCCTTAAAGATTTCATTACTGCTTCTGTTCCAGAATTGCAAAATATAAATTTTGAATAATTTGGTAAAACTTTTTTTAATGTCTTGGTAAATTCTGTCGTATATTTGTTTTTTGCGGCAAAATTTGAGACATTCAATCCAAGCATTTTGTTAATTGAATGTTTAAAAATCTTAGGATTATGGCCAAGAAGATGAGAGCCTGCACATAAAGATAAATCAAGATATTTTTTGTTATTTACAAAAATATTAGAACCTTTACCTGATGTAAATAAATTATTTAAGTTATCATATCCTTCATTTAATATTAAATTTTTCATTTAAAACATCTTTTATATTGATTTGGTAAATTCATTTTTTTTTTATTATGAAGCAATTCTTTTATAAGCCAAGTAGGGGAATTTATAAATTTTCTACCAAAACTTACTAAATCAGCTTTACCTGATTTAATGATTTTTTCTGCATGATTAATATCAACTATATTACCTGTAGTTTTAACTTTAATCCCAACCCTCTCTTTAATTTTTTTTGCTAAATGCACTTGATATCCTTTTTTAAATTTGATTTTTGTTTTTGGAACAATTCCAGCACTAGATACACAAACATAATTAAAACCAATTTTTTTTAAATTTTTACACAAATAAATACAATCTGAAATTGATACACCTTCTTTCATCCAATCTGAACCTGTTACTCTGGCTCCTAAAATTTTGTCTTTTGGCCAAATTTTTCTTATTTCTTTTGCAATTTCCAATAAAAATTTACATCTATTTTCTAAATTTTTACCATAAATGTCTTTTCTCTTATTGCTAATTGGAGAAAAAAATTGATGTAGAAGATAACCATGAGCCATATGAATTTCCAAACAATCAAACCCAATTTTTTTGGCATATGATGCTGAATTTATAAAATCTAATTTAATTTTATTTAAATTTTTATAATTTGCTTCTTTTGGGTTTGGCCAATGTTTATCACGTTTAATTTTACTTGGAGCAATTGTTTCCCATCCTATTTTTTTATTTAAAGGAAAATTTGATTTTATCCAAGGCAATGATGATGACCCTTTTCTTCCAGAATGTGATAATTGAATGCCTATTTTAGTATTAGATATACTTTTTAGATGACTAAATAATTTTTTAAATTCATTCAAATTTCTTTTATTTCTTAATGACAAATCTTTATTTGAAATCATACCTTCTTTAGAAACCGCTGTTGACTCAATTATTAATAAACCAGAACCAGCCTGCATTAATTTTGTAAGATGAAAATAATGCCACTTAGAGGGATTTCCATCGTTTGCCGAATATTGACACATTGGTGCAATACAAATTCTATTATCTAATTGCTCTTTACCAATATTAAATTTTTTAAGTGATATCATTTAATCTTAAAAAAAAAATTATTTTTTGGATGAAATATTGCTTTTGGATATGACCAGTAAGTTTCTAAAAAATAAAATCCTAAAGCTCGTCCAAATTTTGGCAGATGAGGAACATTATCTGTATCAATCATTGAGTTTAGTGGAGTAGCAAATCTTATCCACTCACCAACTTTTTGTTTTTTAAATATAAGTCGTGAATAAATAGCTACCTCAGGTGGAACTAATTGTAAGTTATTTTTTAAAGCTTTTTTATAAATTTTCTTAAGATGAGTTGGCTTGTTAAAGCCCAGTTGTTTAACCGAGATTTTTACTAACTTTATTGGTAGCTTAATCTTTTTAAGATTAAGTTTTTTCTTTTTTACAATATTATCTATCCATGGACTTGTTTTAAATTTGCCTTTATTTAAAAGTCTTAGCCCTTTTTTTGATAAGTCATAAAAATCAAATTTTTTTACAATAATATCTGGTTTTTTCATAAAAGTCTTAGCGTTAAACTTAATAATTTATATCAAATATTTATTGTTTAACCATATAAAATCATTATATTGTTCAATTATTGAACTGTAAATAAAAAAAAACCCAGTGTGAATAGATTTGAATTGAGTAAATTTTTACCTATATGAAATATTAATGGATCCTAAAGAAACTATAAAAAAAAATCTTAAAAGAAGATCTGAATTTGTTGATATAGTTCCAATTCACAAGGGTGTACCCATGCCCACTTGGGTAGAATTAAGTTTAATTGATGTCTGTAATAGAAAATGCAGTTTTTGCCCAAAAGTAGACGAAAAAATTGCTCCTGATACTTTTCAAAAAATGACAAGAAAAATTATAGATGAAATTCATGATCAATTATCAGATATAAACTTTAAGGGAACAATATCTTTATGTGGGTATGGCGAGCCACTTTTACATAATGATATTTCTTATATTGTGAAAAAACTATCTAATATTTCAAAGGTTGAGGTTATTACTAATGGTGATGTTTTGTCTGCTAAAAGATTACAAGAATTATATATTTCTGATGTTAGTAAAGTTTTAGTTAGTATGTATGACGGACCAGAGCAAATAAAAAAATTTAATGAAATGACAAAAAAAGCCAATGTGCCTGAGGATCTAATTATTTTAAGAGACAGATGGTATGATCAACACAATGATTTTGGTGTGAAATTAACTAATAGAGCTGGGACAATTAATACAGGAGAGCAAGAGGAGGTTGGAAAATTTTTAAATTGTTTCTATCCAACATACCAATTTTTAATTGATTGGAATGGTAATGTATATCTATGTCCTCAAGATTGGCAGAGAAAAGTTTCAATGGGGAATATAATGCAAGAGACAATCTTTGAAATTTGGAATGGAAAAACAATAACATCTTATAGAAAAAATTTATTATCTGGCAAAAGATGCTCTGGACCTTGTAAATCATGTAACGCAAATGGAACTTTATTAGGAAAAAATCATGCAAAAACATGGAAAAAAATTTATAAAATTTAAAAAAGAAATTAATATATAAGTGACTAAAAAAATAACTTGGGATACAACTTTAGAACCAATATATTATCCTAAAGAAATTAAAAATAAATATTTTAAATTATCAATTAAATTAAGAAGTAAATTTGTAGATTGGGTAGGTGATATATCGTTTAATTTTAGAAATGAATATTTATGGTGGATAAAATTACCTTCATCAAGAGATCCTTATAAAAGTAATTTATTTAAGAATATATTAATTTTATTAATCTTAAATGATCAAAAAATATTGAGAAATTTAGAATGTTTAATTTTTGAAAATAAATCAATATATAAATCAGTTAATAAAAATAAAAAAATTGATTTAAAAAAAATAAAAATTAAATTTAAGAAAAATAATTATTTATTAAAATTTATCAATTCAATCATTTTTAGTTTTTTTGCTTTTTTAATAGTAAAAATTTCGACTAAAAATCATCGTTTTTCCAAAGAAAATTATGTTTTCATAAATACTGTTGTTGATACTAAAGATAAAATTCATGATTTTGTATTTCCTGGATTATATGAAATTTTAAAAACCAAGAAAAAAAAAAATGTTTTTTTTATTCCCAACTTTTTAGTTCATAGAAATATTTTTAATTTTTATAAAAATGTAAAGTTATTATCAAAAAAGGATTTTATTTTTATGGAAAATTTTATTTCATTTAATGAATTTCTACATTCAATGATTAAACTTCTGTTATTTGATAAATTAAACATAAAAAAAAAAAAATTTAAAAATTTTTTTTCCGTTGATTGTTCTTTGTTAATAATTCAAGAATACAGATCTAAAAAAGATTTTTTTTCTGAGTTCCAATCTATATTAAAAGTGAATTTTGTAAAAAAACTTAGTAAACTAAATCTGAACGTTGTTAAAACCATATGCAGATTTGAAAATCAGTCAATTGACAGATCTTGGTTTTATGGATTTAGAAAATATTTTCCAAAAGTTAAGAATCTTGGATATCAAGGATTTTTATATTATCCACAATATTTAAATCAATCACCAACACTTTATGAGGAAAAAGCTAAAGTAATACCAAATGAAATTTTAGTTCCAGGAAAACAATCCTTTCTTAATCGTAATGAGTTTTACAAAGGAATTAAACTAAAAATTGCTCCTTCATTTAATAGACAAGTTTTAGAAAAAAAATTTGAAGGGAAAAAAGTTTATAAATTTACACTAGCACTTTGTGGAATTTATTCTTTAGATGTAAATTTAATTTCTTGGATAATCTTTGTGCTATCAAAAAATAATAATCTTAGAGTAGTAATCAAACCTCATCCAATATTATCAATCAATAAATTTCAAAATTTAATTCCTAAAAAATTATTAAAGCAAATTAAGTTTTCTAATGAACCAGTCTACAGGTTGCTTCAAAAAACAGAATTTTTAATTTCCTCTGGTCCAACAAGCATCATTTTTGAGTCTTTACTTTATGGATGTAAATTATTATATCTGAATTTAGATCCTAGTGATATCTATATTTTAAAAAAAAAATTAATAAAAAAAAAGAGTTTTGAATTTATTAGAGATAAACTTTCATTGTTTAAAATAATGAATAAGTATAATAATTCATCAATGACTGAAAAAAAATATTATACTAATTCATTTTTTTATTCAAAACTATCGAATAGTAATCTTAAATTCTTTTATTAAATTTGAAATAAATTAAATGGAAATAAAAATTTTTGATAATTTTTTAAAAATAGAAGATTTAGAGGTATTAGAAAATTTAGTTTTACCTTTAATTCAATCTGATGAAATAAAAATTTTTAACAATAAAATCTTTAAAAACTCTATTTCTTCATCAGAATTTTTGCCTGAAAAAATCTTAAAAAGATTTCATGAAAATTATCACTCTAAGGCTTTTGATTTGTTAAAAAATTTATGTCCTGAAAAAGCAAAACTTTATGAGTACTCAGAATTTAGTCTGATTTTAACTGGTAAAAACTATAAATTTCCTATTCATGACGACACACCTAATAAACTTTTAAGTGGTGTCATTTATATTAATCCTGAAAAAAATAGTGGTACGACATTTTATGAATCGCAAAATGGTAAAAATAGTAATCAGATAGAATGGAAAAAAAATAGAGCTGTTTTTTTTTCAAGAAGAGAAAGAGAAACTTGGCATTCTTATGAAGGAGATGGCATAAATAATAGATTTGCCTTAGTTTATAATTTAATGACGAATGATATAAAGTCAGTCTGTAAAATTGAAAAAAAATTTTTTTTTCTCAGTTTTTTGAGATTTAAGTTAAACCCATATTTATATCGATATTTTAAAAAATTAATTTGAAAATGAAAAAAAACATATCTTTTAAAAGATTTAAAGGAAAAAAAATTATTATTACAGGCCACACTGGCCTTAAAGGTTCATGGTTATCTTTATGGCTTAATCATTTAGGTGCTTATGTTTACGGTATTTCAAATAATTTTAATATCAAACAAACTAATATCAAAAATTTCAGAATGAAAAAGAATATTAAAAACTTTAATATCGATATTAGAAATTTTGAAAAACTTAATAAAATTGTAAAAAAGATAAAACCAGATTTTATATTTCATTTCGCAGCTCAAGCATTGGTTGGTTCTTCATATAAAGATCCTATTTACAATTTTGAAACTAATTTTAATGGCACATTAAATTTGCTGGAAGTGTTGAGATTATCCAGTTTTAATTGCACCTCTATAATGATCACAAGTGATAAAAGCTATAGAAATTTTGAAATTAAAAGAGGATATGTAGAAAATGATATATTGGGAGGAGATGATCCATATAGTGCTTCAAAGGCATCAGCAGAATTTGCTATAAATTCATATTTTAAATCTTTTTTAAAAGATAAAAAAAATTTAAGAATTGCAGTATGTAGAGCAGGAAATGTGGTTGGAGGTGGTGATTGGTCAAATGATAGGTTAATTCCTGATATAATGAAATCTATTTTTAAAAACAGAAAAGTTAAATTAAGAAATCAAAACTCCACTAGACCTTGGCAACATGTATTGGATGTTCTTAACGGATATTTAATTTTGGCTATAGAATTAAAAAAAAATAAAAGATTTAATGGTCAAGCTTTTAATTTTGGACCACCTCATAAAAGTAATTATAAAGTTCTAGATATAGTTAAAGAAATAAAAAAAAATTGGAAAATGCTTGAATGGAATTTCAGTAAACGAAAATATCATGAGTCAACACTATTAAAATTAAATAGTAATAAAGCCTTAAAGTCTATCAAATGGAAAAATAAATTAAAATTTAAAGAAGTAATAAAATTAGTTGCTGATTGGTACAAATGTTTTTATGAAAAAAAAAATATTTATGATCTTTCAATTAATCAAATTAAATATTTTGAAAAAAAATAAATGAAGGTTGTAATTTTAGCTGGAGGATTTGGAACTCGTATTTCGGAGTACACTAAATCTATTCCAAAACCAATGATACCAATTAATAAGACTCCTATTTTAGTTCATCTTATAAATCATTATAGAAGATACAATTTTAAGGAATTTTATGTAGCTGTTGGATATAAATCTGATGTTATTAAAAGTTATTTTAAAAAAAATAAAATTAAAAATTGTAAAATAAAGTTAATTGATACTGGATTGAATACTATGACTGGAGGTAGGCTTAAAAGATTATCAAAATATTTAAAAAAAGAGACATTTCTGATGACGTATGGCGATGGATTGAGCAATGTAAATATAAAAAAATTAGTAAAATTCCATAAGAAAAAAAAAAAGTTAATGACTTTAACTGCAGTCAGACCTCCAGCAAGATTTGGTGCCATCAAAATAATAAATAATTCAGTTAAATATTTTAAAGAAAAATCTAGTCTTGATGAAGGTTGGATAAATGGCGGTTTTTTTGTAATAGAACCTGAAATTTTTAAATATATTAAAAATGACAAAACTTATCTTGAAAGAGGTCCACTTGAAAAAATTGCAAGTTTAAGAAAACTGACAGCTTATAAGCATTACGGTTTTTGGCAGTGCATGGACACACTTAGAGATAAAGAAATTTTAGAAAAGAAAGTTAAAAATAAGAATTATATTGAAAAAAAGTAGAATTCTAATTACTGGAGGGACGGGATTTATTGGTTATCATTTAGCCAAAAAATGCTTAAAATTAAATTGGTCGGTTGATAGTATTTCTACTAAATTACCAAAAGCTAAAAGAAAATTAAAAAAAGTAAAATATTTCAAACTAGATATTTCAAATAGAAAAAATTTAACTAAATATATATTAAGAGATTATGATTATGTAGTTAACTTAGCTGGATATGTTGATCACTCAGATAAAAAAAAAACAATAGAAAGCCATTTCAACGGATGTAGAAATTTAGCTACTTTTTTTCTAAACAAGAATATAAAAAGATTTATTCAAATTGGATCAAGTATTGAATATGGAAAAATAAAGTCACCTCAAAAAGAAAGTAAAAAAAACTCTCAAAAAACATATTCATTTTATGGTAGAGCAAAACTTTTGAGTACAAAATTTCTATTAGAACTAAAAAAAAAATATGATTTTCCAGCAACTATACTCAGGTTGTATTTAGTTTATGGACCTTATCAAGATATTAATAGAATAATCCCCTTTACAATAATGAATGCAATTAATAACAAAAAATTTGATTGTTCCTCTGGTAATCAATTAAGAGATTTCACTTATATAGATGACTTGGTAACTGCAATTATCAAAATTATAAAAAATAAAAATTTAAATGGTGAAATAATAAATATTGGCTCAGGTCAACCTTTAAGTATTAAAAGATTAATTATCAAAATTTGTAAATTATCCAAAGGTGGTCAGCCTCAATTTGGAAAAATTCCTTTTAGAAAAGATGAAATATTAAAACTTTACCCAAATTTATCAAAAATAAAAAAAAAAATAAAATGGAAAACAAAAGTAAACCTTAATCAAGGTCTTAAAAAAACCATTAAGTATTATAAAAAGTTTTCATGAAAAAACTATATTTAATTAGTAATGATAAAATTTGGATGAAGAAAAGAAATTTTAATTCAAACAATGATTTAGATAACATCTTATCATGTCTAAAAGATGAATATAACATTGAATTAATTTGTAGAAAAAGTTTTAAAAAATTTAACTATTTGATTAATGAAAAGTTCAATTTTTGCAAAATAAATAATATTGAAGAAAAAAATATGAATATCTTTATGGTTTCTATTACACCATTCACTTTTTTTTCATTATTAAGATTAACTTTTTTAGGCAAGAAGTTTAAAGGTTTCATTTTTTTAAGAAGTGATGGTTTCTTGGAGTATAAAATTCGTTATGGAATATTAGGTTATTATTTTTATTATATAATGTTTTTGTTTGTAAAAAAAAAATTAAAGATCTTGTCTGTATCAAATCATTTCACTAAAGTTAAAACAAGAAATATTCTTCATCCATCAGAATTAACAAATAAGTGGTTTAGAAAAAAAAAAACTAAGATAAAATTTAAAACTGATTTTTTGTATATAGGTAGGTTCAAAAAAGAAAAAGGTGCTCATTACTTAACTAAAATTTTTAAAAATAATTTCAGTACATTTAAGTTATCAATTATAGGTACAGAACAAAAATATATTAAAAAGTTTTTTAATAGTAAAAATATAAAATTCATTGGACCTGTAAATGATCAAAAAAAACTCATCGATTTATATGACTCTTCAAAAATATTTATATTACCATCTTATACAGAAGGTTTTCCTAAAGTTATATCTGAGGCTCAGGCGCGACTAAAACCTATAATTATTTTTAATGAAATAAGACATGTTTTAAATAATAGAAGAGGAATTTTTGTTTGCAAAAGAGATGAGAAAAACATAAGAAAAACAATTAATTTTATCTTTAAAAATTATGAAAATATCCAAAAAATGATAAGTAAGAATAATTTTTATACTAAGGATAATTTTAAAAAAGAATTATTAAACTACACTAAAAATGAATTCAGAAATTAGTTTTTCGAAGATATTTTTTAAGTATGGATTGGCTGCATTTCCTCTTTTATTATTAACGGGTCCTTTGATTCCTGAACTATTTTTAATAACAATTATTTGTTTTTTATGTTTTAGCTCAATTAAAAATAAAGATTATCAATTTTTTAATAACAGATATTTTATTTTTTTTGGGATTTTTTACTTTTCTGTATTACTTTCGACAATAATTAATTTCTATAACTTTGATTTAGCGAAGGGAGGCATAGCCTTTTTTAGAATTCCACTATTTGCCTTTGCTATTTGGTTTGTTTTAGAAAAATATAAATTTAATGATAAAAAAATAGTAACTTTTTATTTTATCCTTTTCACAGTCATAATTTTTGACTCTTTATTTCAATATTATTTTGGAAAAAATTTATTAGGATATGAAATTAAGTATGAACGAATATCAAGTTTTTTTGGTGATGAATTAATTTTAGGCGGCTTCATTTTAAGAACTTTACCAATTTTTTTAATATATTTAGTAATGAATGAAGTGTTAAGTGAAAAAAAAATTAATATATACCTTTTAGTTTTAATTTCCCTAGCATGTTTTGTTATATATGTATCTGGCGAAAGAACTTCATTCGTGTTGTTATTTTTGTTTTTTTCAACATTATTATTTATTACGAAATATTTAAGAAAATTTCTAATACTAATAATGATAATTTTTGCTGCTTTTTCAGTGATATTACCAAATTTAATAAATTCAAAAGAAATCCATCCAGCTACAAGAATGTTTAAAAAAACATATGACCAAATTCTAGGAATAAATGATAACAATGCTAAACATAAAAAAAAATTAGCAGATAAAGCTTATATTTTTTCATATGACCACCAAGGACATTATGTGATTTCTTACAATATCTTTAAGGACCACATGATATTTGGCGCTGGTGTTAAAGGTTTCAGGCACTTGAGTGCAAATAAAAACTATATACTAGAAAAAAATCATGGATGGTCAACACATCCTCACAACACCTATATGGAAATTTTAGCTTCAAATGGCTTAGTTGGTTTTTCACTACTTATTTTTGCTTTATTCTTCATCATTAAAGAAATATTTGTTTGTAGAAAAAAAATAAAATCTCAGAATAAATTTGAGAAATATGAAATTTCAAAAGCAATAGCTATTTCTGCAATTTTTATCAATATTTGGCCATTAGTACCAAGTGGAAGTTTTTTCAATAATTGGTTATCTATGCTTTATTTTTATCCTATTGGGTTTTATTTATATTTTAAATTAAGAAATGAAAAAAAAATTAATTAGCATAATAGTAAATTGTTATAATGGTGAAAAATACTTATATCAAACTCTACAATCAATTTTAAATCAAAAATATAAAAATTTTGAGGTAATATTTGTCGATAACTGTTCTACAGACTTTAGTTCAAAAATTTATAAAAAGATTAGAGATAAAAGATTTAGATATTTTAAAACTAAAAAAAAAATTAAACTTTACGATTCACGAAATTTTGCGCTAAAAAAATGTAAAGGTAGCTTTGTAGCTTTTCTTGATACTGATGATTGGTGGGATAAAGATTTTTTGAGTTTAAAAAAAAATTTTTTTTCGTCATCAAAAGATTATGCTTTTGCATTTTCAAATTGTAATTACTTTTATGAAAATAAAAAAAATACCAAAGTTTTTCACAAAAAAGAACTTCCTTCTGGATTTATTTTAAATAACTTGATTGAATATTATTTTGTAAATTTAAGTACTTTAATTATAAAAAAAAAGGTTATGAAAAAATTCAGGTTTAATTCCAATTATAACATAATTGGTGATTTTGACTTAGTTTTAAGAATGTCAAAGAACTATAAAGCCATGGCTTTCCAGGATAATCAAGCTACTATAAGAATTCACTCTAATAATTTTAGTCATAACAATCGTAAAATGTTTTATCAAGAATACAAGAATTGGGCAAATAATCAAAATTATAATAATCATTTTTTCAAAAAAAATAAAAAGAATATTTTTTTAAAACTGGAATATTTAAAAATAATTTATTTATTGCTAGAGAATAAAAAAATTAATCATATTTTTGATATTATAAGGTACCCAGATTTTTTCCTCAAAATGAAATTACTATTAATTTATTTTTTACCAAAATTTTTTATAAAATTAAAATTTAAATATTTTTAATAGGTTATTTCATCAATTTTTTTTTAATTACGATTAGACTTATCAAATTTACCTTAAGTATAAGTAATGATCAATATTTACTGCAAGTTCATAATTAATATTAGAATTCTTTTAAAAATTGTAGTATGAATTTTCGATATGAAGGGCAAGTTATCTTATAAAATCTTTAACTATCTCAAAAATTAACAAAAATAATGGAAATTTTTTCTTTATTTTCAACCATAATTTTATTTAATCTTTTAATTTTTTTAAATTTTGAAAGAATATCTAAAGGCCTTTTCTTTTTTGATAAACCTGATGGTAAATTAAAGAATCATAAAAATCCCGTATCAATTGCAGGAGGTTTTATAATCTTAATAAATTTATATTTAATATTTTTTATTATAAAAATTTTGAACTTAGATGATTTAATTTTTAATAATAATTTTTTGAATATAATTTTTATATTAGGTTCGATTTTTTTTGTAATAGGTTTTATTGATGATTTTAAAAATTTATCTCCAAATATAAAACTATTTTTAATAATAATTTCGATTTTTTTTGTAACCTTTTTTTTCCCCGAAATTAAATTGGAAAGTATTAAAATTTCATTCTTAAAAAATCATTATTCTTTTGGGAATCTTTCATTTATTTTTACTCTTTTATCTTTTGCATTGTTGGCAAATGCGATAAATATGTTTGATGGAATAAATTTACAACTTATTTGTTTTACTTTATTCATTTTCGTAATATTTATTTTAAAAGGCTTCCTGCCGATATTTTTTATTTTACTTTCAATTAGTTTAATTTTTCTAGGAATACTTAATTATCAAAATAAAGTTTTTATTGGTGATGGAGGGTGTTATTTAATTAGCTCAATTATTGGCGCAACATTTATTTATCAATACAAAATATTTAGTAATTTTTTATATGGGGATCAAATTTTTATAATATTATTTATTCCTGCAATTGATATGCTAAGGTTATTCATAGTAAGAATTATTAAAAAAAAACATCCATTTAAAGGAGATTTA
>MDTC01190281.1_pt1 | contig 33883 bp, 29 predicted proteins | sample 811181 | NCBI WGS metagenome assembly MDTC01 (sample SAMN05326644, study PRJNA326480) | marine metagenome | isolation source: seawater | place: Pacific Ocean: North | collected 2011
ATTTAAAAAAAATGATATGCCTGAAAATATTCAGATTGATTACTGGTATGATCAGGCAAGATTTTTAGAAGATAGAATAAATATTTTATACAAAAATTTTGCAATTGGTATGTGTTTAGTCCTCCTACTTTTAACATTATTTTTAAAACCATCAGTAGCATTTTGGGTTGCAATGGGGATTCCAATATCTTTTGGAGGAGCTTTGATCCTACTTCCTATATTGGGGGTTACGATTAATGTATTATCAACCTTTATGTTTATTGTTGTTCTTGGGATTGTTGTCGACGATGCAATAATTGTAGGAGAAAATGTTTTTAGAAGGAGAATTAAGCTAAATGAAGATAATTTTACTTCTACTATAAAAGGTACAATGGAAGTCATGCTTCCTGTTTTCTTTGGTATTCTAACAACAATAGTTGTTTTTGCTCCTATGCTAGATCTAGCTGGTGACACAGGACCTATTTGGAAGACATTTCCTTTGACCGCTATTCCAATTCTCATTTTTTCTCTAATAGAGTCAACAACAATTTTACCGGCGCATTTAAATCACGCAGGAGAATGGTTTCAATATCGATTTGTAAAATTTGGAAATGTGTTACGATCTGCTAGAAACTATTTCTCCGATAAACTATATGACTTCGTTGATAAAAATTGGATTCCTTTAGTAAAAAAATCTATTTTGAAGCGTTATCAAACTATTTCAATATTTGTTGGGGTACTTATGGTATCGTTTTCACTACTTGCTGGCGGGTGGGTCAAATGGCAATTTTTCCCTGTACTTGAGGCTGAGGAAATAGCAATTGTAATAGACCTTCCAGAAGGTACATTGATCAGTAAAACAGAAGAAATAACTAAACTAGTTGAAAACCAGGCTCTCTTACTAAAGGATGAATTAAATGCAACGAATGATAAAAAAATAATCTCCCATGTTTTAACCACTGTTGGAGATCAATATTTTAGTGCACAAGAGGCTGCAAATAGTCCCACTGGTCCTAGCGCTCAAGCTAGCTCAACACCACACTTAGGTGAAGTAGTTGTCCTTCTAACTCCGGCTGATAGTAGGTGGGGATTAACTGGTGCCTATGATATCATTAGTATCTTAAGAGAAAGAATTGGCGTAATACCTGGCGTTGAAAGATTAAACTTTAGTGCAAATATATTTAGCGCTGGAAAACCAATTCACTTTGAATTTTCAGGAAATAATTTTGATGATTTAAATGAAGTAGTTAATAATACTAAATCCTTATTGAATAGTTATGCCGGTATATATGATTTAACTGATACTGACAAAATTGGTAAAAATGAGCTTCAGATTGAACTTCTTCCAGCAGCTGAGTCATATGGATTAACAACAGCAATGATTGCAAAACAAGTAAGGCAGGCATTCTACGGCGAAGAAGTCCAGAGGATTCAACGACAAGACGATGATATTAAAGTGATGCTCAAATTGACTAAAAACGAGAGAGACAATGCTAGAACACTTGAAAATTTAAGAATAAGAACGGGCAATGGTATTAAAATTCCGTTGTATGCTGTAGCAAATGTAAAAGAAATTCGAGGAAAGTCTGCGATCAAAAGAATTGATGGAAAGAGAGTTGTTGAAGTCACTTCAGATGTAGATATTAGTAAAAATACTTCTTCTATGATTTTATCATCAATGATTGGTCCAGAAGGTAAACCAATCAGAGATTTTAAAAGTATTCTAAACAGAGAACCTGAAGTATCTTTTTCGCTTGCCGGAGAAGCAGCTGAGCAAGCAGAACAGCTTCAGGATATATTTGTAAAATTTGGTTTAGCAATTTTTACTATATACGTTTTATTAGCAATTCCACTTCAATCATATTTTAAACCATTAATAATTCTATCAGCTATTCCCTTTGGCATGGTTGGTGCTATTTTAGGACATCTAATGCTTTTTCAACCAATGTCTGTTTTATCTCTATTAGGGGTAGTAGCTTTATCAGGCGTTGTTGTTAACGACAGCTTATTACTGGTTGTTTTTGTAAACAGAGCTAAAGAAAGAGGAGAGAGTACACTTAAAGCAGTAATTGATGCAGTTAGATCAAGGTTCCGACCTGTAATTCTAACATCTCTTACTACTTTTTTAGGGATTGCTCCTTTACTTTTCAATAGATCTACTCAAGTACTTTTCTTGAAACCTATGGCAATTTCATTAGGAATTGGAATCTTATTTGCAACTTTTGTGATTCTGCTTTTAGTACCTGTCTCTTACGTTATTATAGATGACTTTATAAATTTAATTTCTGGAAAAAGAAAGAAAGGCGCTTAAGCTTCGAACTGAGAATAGTTGTGATATCCTGACTTAATAGGATCTTCATAGTCAATCTTTACAATAGCTTTTTTAAGGATTCTTTTTAGAATGATTAATCTATCTTTCTCCGATTGACTTTTGAGCAACATTTTTTTTGCACGCTTATCAATGTCTAGCATAGATGAAATCTCGAAAGCTGCTTTTGGCATATTAATTTGAGCAATTTTAGAAGAAGCCCCCAATTTCATCAATACTTCATAAAGAAAAACATTAGTTTCTTGAAGTAAAACTTCGTCAACAGAATCGTCTATATCTTGCCAAGTTTTAACATATGCCTGCTTATAATCTTTTGAATAGTTGTAACTTTTCACTATAAATCTTTCTACTCCAGTAACAACAATATCATATTCGCCAGTACTGCCCTCTGCCCCAACTACTTGGGATATTTCAGCAGTACATCCAATTGATAGAGTATCATTGTTTTTTGAATTTACAATACCAAACTTTTGATTATGCTTAAGACAGTACTCTATCATTTTTTTATATTTAGATTCAAAAATGTGAAGAGGAAGTTTTTCGCCTGGCAATAATACTAGTGGTAAAGAAAAAATTGGGATTTTATCATTCATAGTATTATCAAAATACATATTGTTTTATTAATTTTCACTATCAATCTTTAAATCTGGGAGAAATATGAAAAAAGATACTCTTGATCACGTTGCTATATGCACTGATGACATTGCTAAATCTGTTGTGTGGTACAAAGAAAATTTTAAATGTGATATATTATACCAAGATAGTACTTGGGCAATGCTTGAATTCGAAAATGTGAAATTAGCTCTTGTACTTCCTGAGCAACATCCATTTCACTTTGCAATTTTAAAGGATAATGTTGAAGATTATGGAAAACCAGTAACTCATAGGGATGGATCTGTTTCTGTTTATATTAAAGATAGATCAGGTAATAATATTGAAATACTGAGGTACTAATTATGAAACGAATAATGATTTTTAATACAATTGTGATATTGCTAATTATATCAATATCATATATGACTACTCCAAACAATCAAATCTTGTCAAATCATCATCTACTTATTGGTTTTGCATCTGTTGTTGGATTTATGACTTTATTATGGTTTCTAAGTCTTATTGTAAAAGATGCAAGTATAGTAGATATTTTCTGGGGACCAGCATTCATTGTACTTAGTACTTCTCTATTAGTATCGATGAATCAATTATACTCTGAAAGGTCTTTATTTATTTTATTCTTAGTTTCAGTTTGGGCTTTAAGGCTAGCGTCCCATATTGGATTGAGGAATATTGGTCATGGTGAAGATTTTAGGTATATTGAATGGAGAGAAGAAGGTGGAGAAAATTATTGGTGGTTTAGTTTTTTCAGAGTATTTCTACTTCAAGGTGCCCTTTGCACGCTAGTTGGACTATCTATTTACTTTGGATACTTGAATAGCACTCCTTTATCTTTTATTGAAACCATGTTTTGCTCATCTATCTTTTTTATTGGATTAGCCTGGGAGTCAATTAGTGATTTACAACTTAAATCATTTAAAAATAATCCTACAAATAAAGGTAAAATATGTAAAACAGGCTTATGGAAATACTCAAGACATCCTAACTACTTTGGTGACTTACTAGTATGGGTGAGCATTTTTTCTTTCAGCATTTCAAGCCAAAACATTTATCTAATTTTAGGATCTTTTCTAAGTCCATTGATTATGGGTTCAATTTTTTACTATATTACTGGGCCTATAATGGATCAAGCAATGATGCAAAGTAGGCCAGATTATAAAAAATACATGGAAAATAGCAATTCACTATTTCCAAAATTCAAATAAAAAGGGGAAAAAATGTATAACAAACTATTATTAACATTATCAATATTCATTTTTATGGCTTGCGGTGGAGGTGGCTCACAAGAAGCTCAAGTTGTAAATATTGGTTCACTAGGTGCTGAAATGAAATACGACGTTGAAGAGTTTACAGTACAAGCAGGCTCTAAGGTAAAAATCATACTTAAGAATAATACACCTTTAGACTACATGGGAGAGATGCAACACAATATTGTTATTTTCAAAGATGAATCTGCTTCTGCGCAAATTATTCAACTTGCAGAAGGAAATGGTGGAGATCCTTACCCAGATGGGAGAATTCTTGCTTTTTCTACACTTGTTGATAAACAAGGAGAAACAACACTAGAATTTGATGCTCCTAAAAAGCCAGGTAAATATTTGTACGTGTGTACATATATTGCTCATGCCGGTTCGATGCGTGGCTACATGATTGTTGAATAGCTCTAATTCTTAAGATTATTGAATGACATAGAAATTGTCTATATATTCTCGATGTAACAATTGAGATTGAATCTCATAAGAGGGGTTTCTATGAAATTAAATAAAATATTTTTAATAGCTCTAGTGGCGTTACCAATAACGCTACTAGTTCTATCTAATAGATCTAAAACTATTCAATCAGAAGAAGTTAATATATATACTTCTAGACACTATGATGCAGATAACATGCTATATGAGCAATTCACTGATCAAACGGGCATTAAAGTAAATATTATCTCAGGTAAAGGAAGTGCGCTAATTGAAAGAATTAAATCAGAAGGAGTTAATTCTCCTGGAGATGTTTTTTTTACTGTTGATGCTGGAAATTTAGCTAACTTTCAAAAGCAAGGCTTTCTACAGCCAATTCAATCTGAAATAATTAAAAACGCTGTTCCTTCTGAATTGAGAGGTAAGAATAATGAATGGATAGCAGTTGCAAAAAGGGCAAGGGTAATTTTTTATAATCCAGAGCTTGTAACTGAAAAAGAAATTAGTGATATCAACTATGAAGATTTAGCAAACGATTCTTGGAAAGGACGAGTAGTTGTAAGAAGTTCATCTAATATGTATAATCAGTCTCTAGTATCTTCTTTAATTTCTAATTTGGGTATCAACAAAACTGAAAAATGGGCAAAAGCTTTAGTAGATAACTTTGCTAGAAAACCTCAAGGTAATGATAGATCTCAAATAATGGCCGTAGCGAATAAAGAAGCATCAATTGCAATTGCTAATACATACTATATTGGCATTATGTTATCAGGTAGGGGTGGCGAGGAACAATTAAGCGCTGCAAAAAAAGTTAAAATGGCATTCCCGAATCAAGCTAATCGAGGTGCTCATATAAATATTAGTGGAGGTGGAGTTTTAAAGCATGCACCAAATCATAAAAATGCAGAAAAATTTTTGGAATTCCTTTTAAGCGAAGAAGCGCAAAACCATATTGTCAATAATACTTTTGAGTATCCAGTGTTAAGCTCAGTTAAACCTCATCCATTGATTGAAGCTTTTGGTTCTTTTAAAATGGATAAAACATCTGTCGCTGACTTTGGTAAATATAATCCTGAAGCGGTAAAGCTCATGGATAGAGTAGGCTGGCAATAAAAACAAGTGAAAGCTAATAAACTATCGCTCTGGCATTTTTTATCGCTAATTCTAGCAACAATATTTTTAGTACCTATTCTTTTCATAGGAAGTAGTTTATTTTTAGGATTTTCAGATAATTTTTATCATTTGTATGACAATCTACTATTTGAATATTCTCTAAATTCATTTTATTTAGTTGTTGGCGTTTCAATACTTGTAGTTGTTTTAGGAGTTTCAACTGCTTGGTTAGTTACCTTTTTTGATTTTTATGGTAAAAAATTTTTTCAATGGGCTTTGATTTTACCATTAGCAGTACCTCCTTATTTATTAGCATATGTTTTTACAGAATTTTTTGACTTCTCGGGGACTGCAAATAGCATTGCTCGCAATCTACTTGGAATAGAGCCAGGTACTATTTTTTTTCCTAATATCAGAACAATAACTGGAGCAATAATGGTATTTGGTTTTACTCTTTATCCGTATGTATATATGGTTTCAAGAGCTGCTCTTATGAATATCCCATCTTCAATAATAGAAGCTTCTTTTTTATTAGGGAAAAACTCTTTTTCAACTTTTTTTACTCTTTCTATACCACTAATAAGACCAGCAATTATTGCTGGGGTTTCTTTAGTTGTGATGGAGACTCTAGCAGACTTTGGTGCTGTACAACATTTTGCAATAACAACATTTACTACTGGTATTTTTAGAACTTGGACTGGTTTATATGATCTTAATACAGCGCTACAATTATCAACAATTTTACTATTAGTTATTTTTCTTTTCTTATCAATTGAAAGAGCAAGTAGAAGAAAAATTAGATATGCTAATTCAGAAACAACTAATAAATCCTTTAAACCAATTCAGTTGAAAAAATTAAAAAATATTGCTGCTTTCATATGCTGCTTAATACCGCTATTAATTGGATTTTTTCTTCCAGTTTTTGAACTTATTAATTGGTCAAGTCAAGTAAATACGCTCATTTCTTCAACAATGATAAAAGCGGCATCTAATACATTGCTTATTTCTCTTTCTGCTGCTTCTATAACATGTTTTTTAGCATTATTTATTAATTTTGTTGTAAGATCTTTTTCAATTCCTCAAATCCTCAACGATTTACTGTCGACTGGTTATGCTGTTCCTGGTTTAATATTAGCTGTTGGCATTACAAAATTTTTTACAACTGTTGATTCCTGGTTAATTGATTTTAACATTTTTATTACTGGAAGTATTGCTGGACTCATACTTGCTTACGTAATAAAATCTTACGCTATTTCAAATAATGTATTGAACTCAGCATTTAATGCAATATCACCCGCAATTGACGAGTCTGCCAGTTTATTAGGCGCGAGCAAATTAAAGTTGCTAAAAAATGTTCATATTCCTCTTTTAACAACCAGCCTTCTTTCTGCTTTTTTATTAGTAATGGCTGAATTAATCAAAGAACTGCCTGCAACTCTTATATTAAGACCATTTAATTTTGATACTCTTTCAGTACACATATATTTATTAGCCTCCGAGGAGAGGATGTTTGAAGCGGCGTTACCAGGGCTGGTTATTATTATTTTTGGTTTAATTCCAATCTATTTTTTGAATAAGTTAATTCTAAGTAACAATAAATAAGAAATGACAGAATTTTTAAAAGTTAAAAATATAGATCTATCATATGTTAAAAAGGATTTAAAGATTAGGATATTAAAAGGTCTCAATCTTAAGGTAGCTAAAAGTAGTTTTGTAGCTATTACAGGAGCGTCTGGATCGGGTAAAACCAGTCTTTTGAGAGTAATTTGCGGACTAGAATCTCCAAGCAAGGGTGAAATTGAACTAGATAAAAATTTATTATGCAGTCAAGAAGTATTTATACCAACTGAGAAAAGGGATATAGGTTTAGTCATTCAAGAAAAAGTTCTTTTCCCACATCTCAATGCTAAAGAAAATATTGAGTTTGGTGTATCTAATAAAAAAAATAAGCATCATCTATGCGATGATATAATGCTAAAGCTCAATATTCATGACTTGACTGAAAAATATCCTCATGAATTATCAGGTGGAGAATCACAGAGAGTTGCATTGGCAAGAAGTATTATAATGAAACCAAAATTATTAATGTTAGATGAGCCATTTACTGGGCTAGATAAACAATTGAAAATGAAAATTTACCCTACAATAAAATCTATTTTACAAGAAAATGATATTACCTGTTTAATGGTAACTCACGATCTAAGCGAAGTGAAAGCTTTAGCAGATAAATGTTTCAATCTTGAATCTGGAAAATTACAAAAAATATAGCCTTTCCCTCAACAATCTAATAGAAATTCAAAGCTATTAGTTACTCTTTTCTTACTATATCATAAAATTGTACCTACTTGCAAAAAATAGGATTAATCAATAATTTTTATTAAATAAAGGACAAAAATGAGCAAAAAACAACATTTGGTAAAAATTAAAAAAGGTAAAAACTACGCCTGGTGTGGATGTGCTGAGTCACAGAATCAACCATTTTGTGATGGTAGCCATAATAAGGTAAAAGAAAAATATGATAATATTCTTCAAACCCTTATTGATGCAAATCTTATTTCAACAGAACAAGAATTACAAAATTTAATTACCCAAAATGATAAAAAACCGATACTTTTTAAAGCTGAAAAAGACATTGAAGCTAATTTATGCGGATGTGGACAATCAGAAAATGCCCCTTACTGCAATTAGACCAATTAAGTCTCACAGTTTTTAGTCAATAATTATGATATCTTTGAATTCTGATAAAATCATAGCTGTTGCACCCCAAGATGTACAGCTCTTAAACATAAAACATGGAACTGTTATACCTAAGCCCTTATTTTTTACAACTTTAGTATTCAGAGTATTCAAGTCCCCTAATTCTTCTAGTGAAACGTTATGTATTAATTCTACTTCATCTTTATTAATTAATGTATCTGGTCTTTCTTTAGAATACCAAACGAATGGATGTATTAAGAAACCTGAAACTGGCGTATAAAGTGGAGTTAGCTTCCCTAAAAATTTGAGACTATTAATGGCAACTCCAATTTCTTCCTGGCTTTCTCTCAATGAAGCATCACTCAAAGACTCATTGTCATTTCTTGCTCCACCAGGAAAAGAAATTTGTCCTTTATGGTGATCAACATTTGATGTTCTCTTAGTTAAAAAAAAATTTATTGAATTTCCTTTTTTAAATAATATGATAGCAACGGCTGCGTCCTTTGCATTTGCTGGTGGGTCGAAAGCAAGCTTCGTAATTGAATTAATAGGCATAACTGCCATTTTTTTTTGACTATTCCAACCGGGCAAAGATTGGCCAAGTCTTTTCTTTATTAATGCGATTTTTTTATCTATTTTCAAATCCATGAAATATAAGCACATAATTTGGGATTGGAATGGAACTTTACTAAATGATTTAACACTGTGTGTTGATTTGCTGAACTTATCTCTTAAAAAGAGAAGACTTCCTGCTATGAATGAGGATGACTATAGAGCAAAGTTTCTTTTTCCCATCAAAACATTTTATGAATCAATCGGATTTGATTTTTCAAAAGAAACTTTCACAGTTGCTAATGATGAATTTCATGATGGCTTTGAACAAAATTTTAAAAAACTAGCTTTACAACCTTTCGCAGTGGATGCAATCTCTCATTTCAAAAAAATTGGTATCAAACAGAGCATTTTGTCAGCCACTGTTCAAAACAAACTAACACAGCAAGTAGAATTTTTTGGTATTACTCATCTACTTGATAATGTTATAGGTATTAGTAATACGCCTTCTGGATATGGTAAAGAGTTTGAAGGTAAACAGCTATTGAAAGAAATAAATTTACCTTTAGATGAAACAATAATTATTGGAGATAGCATGCTTGATTTTAATGTAGCAAAAGCACTAGAAATTGATTGTGCTTTGTTATCAAATGGTCATAATAATTTAGCAAGACTAAAGGATACTGGTTCAAAAACTTTCTCTAATATCCAATCATTTTCAGATTGGATTCTTGATAAAACTAAGTAGTTAAACCGCCATCAACAGTAAATAAAGCACCTGTAATAAAATCCGATGCACTGGATGCTAAATAAAGCGCCATACCTGAGACATCTTCTGGTTCACCCATTTTACCTTGGGGAATAGTTTTAACTATTTGATTATAAGTTTCTTCGTTCTCCCATAATGCTTTACTGAAATCTGTTTTAATTAGACCCGGTGCTAATGTATTTACTTGAATATTTTTTTCACCCATTTCTTTTGCTAATACTTTTGTAAGCATAACTACTGCCGCTTTGCTAATATTGTATACTCCAAGGCCTTCCAAGGGTGTCTTAGCTGCTATTGAAGCAACATTTATAATCTTACCGCTCTTTTGATTAATCATTACGTCACTACAAGCTTTTACAAAATTAAAATATCCTTTTACATTCACGTCATATATTTTATCCCAATGAGAATCTTCTGAATTTAATATTGGCCCATAATATGGATTAGCTGCTGCGTTATTTACTAAAATATCTACAGTAGAAAATTTTTGAATTGTAAAATCTACAACTGAGTTAATTGACTTTAAATCACTTGTATTACATTCAACCGCATGAATATTTAATCCTTTTGATTGAGCTTCAGCTACTGCGGCATTTAAATTATCTTTTTTTCTACTGCAAATAACTACATTTGCTCCTGCTTTTGAAAAACTAAATGCTATTGCTTTACCGATACCTTTGGATCCACCTGAAATAATTGCGGTTTTGTTTTTTAAGCTTAACATTTATTTCTTTTTTCTTCTTTCAGCCATTGCTTTCCACATTGACTCTGGCAACTTTGTTAAATCTGAAAATTCTCCTGCGCCAGCAAGCCATTCGCCACCATCAATTGTAATAACTTCTCCATTTATATAAGCGGAACCATCACTCATCAAATATGATGCCAAGTTTTCCAGCTCATGTCTTTCACCAAATCTTTTCATTGGAATTTTATTTTTCATATTGTCTTCAAAATCTTCAAATCCTGGTGGCATCAGTCTTGACCATGCACCTTTTGTTGGAAAAGGACCAGGAGCAATTGCATTAAATCTTATATTATGTCTACCCCATTCAACTGCTAATGATCTTGTCATAGCTAGAACGCCTGCCTTCGCAGCAGCTGATGGCACAACGAACGGCGACCCTGTCCATGCGTAAGTAGTAACAATGCTCAAAATATTTCCACTTTTATTTTTAATCATTTCTTTTCCAATTACGCTTGTGCAATTCCAAGTACCCATTAATACAATATCTATGACAGCTTTAAACGCATTTTGACTAAGCATTTCTGTTGGAGAAATAAAATTACCTGCAGCATTATTTAATAATGCATCTATTTTACCAAACTTATTGATAGTCTTTTTTGACATTGATTCTACATCTTCAATTTTTCTAACATCCCCAGGACATGTTAAGACATTTATATTGCTTCGGGAAAACTCGTTTGCTGTTTCATCTAGCACTTCTTTTCTTCTTCCGCTAATAACTATATTTGCACCTAACTCTCCAAACCTTCGGGCCATACTTTTACCTAAGCCAGTTCCTCCACCAGTAATAATGATTGTTTTATTTTCTAAAAGATTATTTTTGAACATTTAGTTTCCCTTCTTGTTTACTTTAAAGCATCTAAATTATTTTTTATAGTTTCTGTTTTTTCTTTCAACGGATCTAAAACAGAATCCTCAATTACATCAGATATTTTTTCTTTCCCGCTCTCAAGCTGTGCTTTGATTTCTCCTGTTATTTTTTCTTCGCTGCTTTCAAATTGATTTTTGATTTCATCTATATTAGGCAGCGGTTGATTTGTAAGCAGTAAATATGCACAATAAATAACGAATAATGTGATTCCTAAAGTAACCAATTTAAAAAGCTTCTTTACTACACTGTAAGTAATCATAGTTATTAAAACAATCATTACAGCTAAATAAGCTGGATTATCTAAAATGCTATTTAATAGATTTTCTAACATTATATCAATTTATACATTACATTTCTACTTTACAAAGATGAAACATAAATCAACAAGAAACGTTAATAGTAATGTGATTAAAAAAGTATATGTTTTATTCTTTTTGTTAGGACTTTCTTTTTCTCAAGATAAAATTGAGCTCAAGCAAGCTGATTCTCTATCTTCAAAAACATTTAATCAACAAACAATTACTACTTTAGATGGTAATATTATTTTTCAAAAAGATGACATGTTTCTTAATGGAGATACCGCAATTCAATCAAGCAAAGATAATATTTTAACACTATATAATAATGTCAAAATAGAAGACATTGATAAAATTATTTTTTGTGACTCGTTAACATATAACTCAGACACTGAAATTATTGAAATGTTTGGAAATATTATAATCAACAGCTCAGATCAAGCGATTTCGGCCGATAAAGGGAGAATAAATAATAACGATGGTAAGATTATTCTTCAAAATAAAGTTAAAATAATTAATAATGAACAAAGAGTTGAAGGTGAAATCATTGAATTATTTTTTAAAAAACAAAAAATTGAATCCCTTAAAGTACTTCAAAATGGAATTATTATTTCTACTAACTATGGATACGAAAATAAAAATCAAAGTATGCCATTAAAAAATGAAGATATTTTAAAGGGTAAGCTCATTAATATAAAAATAAGTAATGATACAATATCTGAAATTGAATTGATTGGGATGGCATCTAGCTTAATTCATTTATATGAAGATTCTCTATATCAAGGTATCAATGAAATTAGTGGAGATAAAATATCTTTAAAGTTGAATAATAACAACGCAACAAATCTTGAATCCATTGGTGGAGTTATAGGGCAATTTAATCCCTCTCCATTGAATACAACTCAAGAAAAAGTAGATTACAGAGGTAAACGAGTAGAATTTGACACGAATACTCAACAATCTAAAATGTTTGGTGATGCCAATATTTATCAAACAGGTATGGATTTAACTGCTGCCCAAATAAATATCGATTGGAATAGTAATATTCTTGAAGCTTTTGACAAAAACCCTTTTAATGATAATGAATATCTTGAACCAACGCTAATTGAAAATGGGAGAGAACCTGTTTCTGGCAAATCGATGATTTACAACATAAAAGACAGAAGAGGAAAGGTTGTTGCCGGTTCAACAAAAGTGCAAAATAATATGTATATGGGTAAACAAATTACAACAGTTACAGACAGTACTTTCTATATTGAAGATTGTATTTTTACATCTTGTGATCCATCAAAATTTTATCTAGGTAGCAAACAAGTAAAAATTATCTATGGAGACAAAGTAATAGCCAAGCCATTGAATATTGTTATCGGTGGAGTCCCTATTTTTGGAATTCCTATGGCTATCTTCCCTCATACAAATAAAGATCGACGTTCGGGCTGGATTATGCCATCATTTGGTTCATCCGAAAATAGAGGGAATTATTTAGATGGCTTAGGGTATTATTTTGCCCCAAATGATTATTTTGGTTCTGAAAATTCTTTAATTTTTGCAGATAGACAGGGACTAATTCTTAAATCAAAAAATCAATATAAAAATAGGTATAAGTTTAATGGAAATTTTGATTTTGAAGTGCGTAAGCACCTTAACTCTAATGAGCAAGATATAGCTAAATTAAATGATAATAATAAAACTGACTTTTCTTTGAATTGGAATCATAATCAAATCTTAAGAAAAGACCAGTCATTTAGATCTAATGTGAGTTATTATAGTAACGGTGAGTATAATCGTGAAACAAGCATTGATCCTTTAAAAAGATTAAATCAACAAGCTATCTCAAATGCGACGTATTCAAAGAAGTGGAAAAGTAAAAATTTATCTCTAAGTGTAAATGTGTCAAATAAACAAGATTTGATGTCAAAAAATAAAATTAATGATAATTCCATTTTTTATCAAAATCCTACGAGTATAAACTCTACTATCACAAATAATAATAGTACTCTTCCATCAATCAATTTCAGAGTTGGTAGAAGAAGTTTATTCAAAAATAGTAATGATCCATTTTTAAGTAATATTCAATGGAACTATAGCTCAAGAATTTTAAATAATTCAAAAAACTTTTATAAAGCAGAAGAAATTATTGATGGTGAAGATACAATCTTACAATGGAATCGAGATCAAAATGGTGATATTATTACTTCGAACGAAACAAATGCTATGTTTAAAAATAACTTTAGCATTAGTGCTCCTTTTACACTGTTTAACTACATTGCTATAAGCCCAAATATTAATGTTAACTCTGATTTTGTTAGTAGCTATAGAACAGCGTCTTTGAATGCAAATGATATAATTGAATTTAATGAAATTGACAAATTTAAAAATAGAACAACTTCTAACCTGTCATTATCAATCACGACAAAAATTTATGGTATTCTTCCTATTAAAATAGGTAATCTAAAGTCTATCAGACATGTTATAACGCCATCTATCGGGTTTAGCTATTCACCAGACTATTTAAATAATAATAATTATTTCCAAGAATTTAACGACGAATACTATGACTATTTTTCTGGATCTATTATAGGATCCACTCCAAAAAATAGTAATAAAAAAATTAACTTATCACTTGGTAATGTTTTTCAAGCCAAATATTCAGAGGGAGATAAAGAAGAAAAAATAAATCTCTTTTCATGGAGATTAAATACTGGATACAATCTTAATAGCGAAGATTTTAAGTTGTCAAATCTAAATAGCTCTATTAGAAGCAATCTAAAAAATGGAACTAATATTGACGTAAACCTTACTCATGATTTCTATGAATATGATTCTGAAAATAATGTACGATTAAATAAAATAAAATCTATGCCGAGACTTACAGGAGTTCGTCTATCTACAAATTTTAGTATTAAAGGAAGACAATCAGAGAATAAAAAAGATAGTAATTTCTCTAAAGATACTGCAGCATTTATAAATGATTTCTCTTCAAATAATTGGCAAAGTAGGATAGGAATAAGCTACGCTGTAAATAAAATAAATCCAGAAAACAGAATTGAAAATTTTTGGCTAAATAGCAATACAAGTATAAATGTGACATCAAATTGGAAACTTAATTATAGCGCAAGATTCAACTTAATTGATAAAAATATTGTAAGGCATAATTTAACCTTATACAGAGAAATAGATTGTTGGGAACTATTTGTTGATTGGACTCCAAACGGTTATGCTAAGGGTTTATATTTTAGACTAAACTTAAAATCTGACATTTTAAGAGATTTAAAAGTTGAACAGAAAACTGGTATCTATACTACAAGGTCAAGTTTTTAGGTGTTATTACCTCAAAAAATTATTAATGTTGTTTTGTGAAATCAAAATTTCAAAAAGTGAAGGGAACGTATGACATTCTTCCTCCAGAGAGTGAAAAATGGAATCAACTTATTTCTGCATTTCAGTCTTTAAGTAACAGTTTTGGATTCGAAGAAATAAAAACACCTATCATTGAAAACTTAGATCTTTTTAGACAAAATGTTGGGTTTGAGACTGACGTTGCAAAAGAAATGTTTTCATGGGAAGATTCTTCAAATAATAATTTAGTCCTTAAGCCGGAAATGACAGCACCAGTTGTAAGAGCTTTTATTGAATCTGGGTTTTTTAGAAGTAAACCATTATGTAAATTATTTTATATTGACGCATTATTTAGAAGGGAAAAACCACAAAAAGGTAGGCAAAGGCAATTTCACCAGTTTGGAGTTGAAGCTCTAGGTTCTTCAGCGATTGAACAGGACGTTGAAATTATTCTTTTAGCAACCAAAGTACTTTGCCATCTAGGTATTGATAATACAGTGCTTCAAATAAATAACATTGGCAACAAAGAAACGAGACAGCTTTATCAAGATAAGTTGAGTAAATATTTTACTAGCCATAAATCTAAGCTTTCAAAGATTTCATTGAAACGTTTAGAAACTAATCCGCTAAGAATTTTAGATAGTAAAGAGAAAATGGATTTAGAAATAATTAAAGATGCTCCTACTATTACTGATTTCTTATCTAAAGATGAACATGGCAACTATTTGAGTCTACTTTCACATTTAGATGCATTACATATTTCCTATCAAAAAAATGGAAGGCTTGTAAGGGGCTTAGATTATTATAATAGTACTACATTTGAAATATCAACTCTTTCATCAAGATCGCAGAACGCTCTTCTTGGTGGAGGTAGATATGACTATCTGGTTGAAAGTATGGGTGGACCATCTACTCCAGCAGTTGGTTTTGCTGCAGGAATTGAAAGGTTAATGCTTGAATCAAATTTCAATACTTCTAAAAAAGAACTAGACTTTTTTATTGGATATGAATCTAAATCTGAAAAAGTAATGGGTATCGCAAATCAACTAATTGATAATGGATATAGTGTTTTTATCGATACTCTTAAAAAATCGGAAAAAAGCCAGTTAAAGAATGCAATTAAATTAGATGCAAAATATTTTCTCAGAGTGGATGACAAGATTTTACTTAAAAACTTGTGTTCAAAAGAAGAATTTGAAGTTAATAGTTTGAATCAAATCAAAGATACCATTGACCAATAATCCAATAATTTATATTTATAAATATAAATTTTTGACAATTACTAACCAATCTATGTAAGTTGGCAACCAATATGTCAAAACAAGAAAAACTATTAATTATTGTTGAGTCGCCTTCCAAAACTAAAACTATAGCTAAGTACGTAGATAATGCATCTGTTATTGCTAGCATAGGACATTTTAAAGATCTGCCAAAAAAAGAAATGGGTATTGAAATAGAAAATGACTTTGCAATGAAAATTGAAAGTATGCCTGATAAGAAAAAGTTTCTTACTCAACTTAAAAAAGAGGTTAAGCTTGCAGATAGAATCTTAATTGCAACGGACCCTGACCGTGAAGGTGAAGCAATTGCGGCTGATATAGCATCAGAGATAAAAGGCGATATTGAAAGAGTTGAATTTACTGAAATAACTAAAAAAGCGGTGTTAGATGCAGTCAAGAATTCACGTGAAATAAATTATGATCTTGTAGATGCACAAAGAGCAAGAAGAGCTATTGATCGTATTGTTGGATTCACATTTTCTCCAGTCTTATGGAGAACTTTACGCTCATTAAAAAATAAAGGCTTATCTGCTGGAAGAGTTCAATCGGTAGCTCTTAAATTGCTGGTAGACCGTGAAAAACTAAGGAATAAATTTATTGAAAATAAATTTTATGCAATTGAGGCACATCTAACAGAACAAAAGGGTTCTGATCTTTTTAAAGCCTCATTAATTAAATATGATGGAGTATCAGTAGCCAAGTCAGATGACTTTGGTAAATTTGAAATTGGATTAAAAAAAGATAATGTCATTCAAATTGATAAAACTCTCGCAGAAAAAATCAAAAAAGAATGTGAAGCTAATGATTGGACTGTAGATAATATTGAAAGCAAACCTACCTCTAGCTCTCCTGCTCCCCCTTTTACAACAAGTACTCTCCAACAAGATGCATCTAGGAGGTTTGGATTTTCTCCAAAAAGGACAATGGTTGTAGCACAAAAACTATATGAACAAGGTTGTATTACTTATATGAGAACCGATAGTACAAATCTTTCTAATGAAGCTCTTGAGGCTACAAAAGAATTTATAAATAAAAATTTTGATAAAAACTTTCTTTCAGAAAAGACCAATATTTATAAAAACAAGGTTGCTAATACTCAAGAAGCTCATGAAGCTATAAGACCTGCTGGAACAAAATTTAAAAGTGTTAACGAAGTGAAAAAGGTTGGTCCAGATGAAGCAAAATTATATGAATTAATATTAAACAGAACTGTTGCCTCTCAAATGAAGCCTGCACAATACATTCGAACTAATGTCGAAATTTCTAATGGAAAATCATTATTTAAAGCAAGCGGGAATGTTACTGTATTTAAAGGGTATACCGCAGCATACGAGCAAGCCCTTACAAGGAAAGATAAAACTGCTTCTGACAGTTTGCCTAGAATTGATAATCAATCAAGCATTAAATGTAATGAAGTGGTTTCAGATGAGAAAACTACTTCCCCTCCTAGAAGATTTTCTGAAGCTATGCTTGTAAAAGAAATGGAAGTTAGGGGCATTGGAAGGCCTTCAACCTATTCTTCAATAATTGAAAAATTATCTCAAAAAGAATATGTTACCAAAAAAAGTAAAATTCTTATTCCTACATTTGTAGGTATTGCAGTTTCTCAGTTATTAGATAATCACTATAGAGCATTATTTAATGAACAATTTACCTCAGATATGGAAAGTCGACTTGATGCAGTTTCACGCTCTGAAAATTCATACCTAGAAGTTTTAAAAGAGTTTTATTACGGAAATGGAGATTATAAAGGAGTTTCTAAACTACTTGAAGAAGAAGTAGATATCGCCAAAGCGTGTACTGTTAGCGTTGAAGATGATTTAGAAATTCGAATTGGAAAATTTGGTCCCTATGTTCAAAAAGATGGTAATAATATCACCATTCCTGAAGATTTATTTTTTGGTGAACTAAATAAATCAAAACTAGATGAACTAGATAATATGCAAAAAGAAGATAATGTGATTGGTAAATTTACGAACGGAGAAAATATATTATTAAAAGTTGGTAGATACGGTCCATATGTTGAACTAGAAAATTCTAAAAAAAGAAAGTCTGTTCTTAAAAGTATTGGTATAGAAAATTTGACAGAAAAACTTGCAATAGATCTACTAAGTATGCCTAAAAAACTTGGTAAACATCCTGAAACAAAAGATGATATTCTTGCAGATTTTGGCCCGTATGGCCCTTATGTAAAATGTGGTAAAATAAATGCATCAATGAAAGCTGATGACAGCCCTTTAACAATTACTCTTGATGAGGCAATTAAGCTTATCAAAGATAGAAAGCTTAAGTTTGAACCCAAAGTATTAGGCAATCATCCAAAAAGTAAAAATGAAATTTCAGTTAAGCGTGGTAGATTTGGTCCATATGTTACTGATGGAAAGAAAAATGTTTCTTTAAAAGGTTATGTTATTGATGAAGTCACGCTAGAGCAAGCTGTGCAAATAATTGATGAAAAATCATGACAAACAAAATATTTTTAATATTATTTAGTATTTCGTATTTGTTCAGTTTTCAATCCTCAATAGAAGAACGTCTTTATACTCTTAATCGAGATTTAATGTGCCCTGTATGTGATGGATTAACTCTTGAACAATCTCAAGCTGGTCCAGCTTTAGAAATGAAAGAAGAAATCAAAAAAATGGTTATTCAAGGAATGTCAGATGATGAAATAAAGAATCATTTTGTCAAAAAATTTGGGGTCGAAATATTAGCTAACCCTCCTAAAAAAGGATTTGATGCACTAGTTTGGTTGGCACCGCTTGTTTTTGGTTTTTTAGGAATAGTCTTACTCTACAGATATTTTTTTTCTTAAACTCTATAGTAATTAGTGTATATGTATATTTTTTTAAAAATTTGGGAGTAAACCACAATAAATGAGTAAAAAACATCTAGATAAAGTTATTTCGCTTTGCAAACGCAAAGGTTTTGTTTTTCCCAATTCTGAAATTTACGGCGGACTAAAAGCATCTTATGATTATGGTCCACTTGGTGTTGATTTAAAGAAATCAATATCTGAAAAATGGTGGAAGGAAATGACTCACAATTCTAATATTGTTGGATTAGACAGTTCAATCATGGTTCACCCTGATGTTTGGGAAGCTAGTGGACATGTATCCAATTTTAATGATCCAATGATTGATAATAAAGACAATAAAAAACGTTACAGAGTTGACGATTTATTATCCCAACAAAAAAATAAAGTAATTGATAGCCTATGTCGCCAATTATCGATTATGAATAATAACGACAATGATACTATTGATAATATATCAAGCATGTTATTATCTGAATCTGATAAGTTTAACGGTGCTCTTGAAAGCGCTGGCGTTATAGATCCATTTTCTGGCAATGTAGGTAAATGGACAGCAGTTACACAATTCAATTTAATGTTCAAAACAAACGCTGGGCCATCTGAAAAAACTGGCAAAAGTATCTACCTTCGTCCAGAAACTGCTCAAGGAATTTATATTAATTATTTACTTGTTCAAAATTCTATGAGACTTAAAGTGCCTTTTGGAATTGCGCAAATTGGTAAAGCGTTCCGAAATGAAATTGTTGCTAGAAATTTTATATTTAGAACAAGAGAGTTTGAACAAATGGAAATGCAATACTTCGTTCACCCGTCAGAAGATGAACAAAGCATGTCTTTTTGGAAAGAAAAAAGAATTGATTTTTACACTTCCGAATTAGGTATCAATAAAGATAATTTAAAATTTCATCAACATTCAAAGGATGCATTAGCTCACTATGCTAAAGACGCATTCGACATTGAATATAACTTTCCATTTGGTTGGGGAGAAGTTGAAGGAATCCATAATAGAACCGATTTTGATCTAAAAGAACATGAAAAATTATCAGGAAAAAATATGATGTATTTTGACCAGATAAAAAATGAAAAATACCATCCTTATATCATCGAAAGCTCAACTGGCTTAAATCGTCTTTTTCTCATGGTTCTTTGTGAATCATATTTTGAAGATGAAAAAAATAAAAGAACCGTATTAAAGCTGCCTTTTGATTTAGCCCCGAATAAAGCAGTCATTTGTCCATTGCTTAAAAAAGATGGTTTACCAGAAAAAGCACATAAGATATTTGAAATCATTAGCACAAATCACAAATGTGTATATGACGAACAAGGCTCTATTGGGAAAAGATATTATAGACAAGATGAAGCAGGAACTGCATTTGGGATTACTATTGATCATGAAACACTAGAAAATGATACTGTAACTATCAGAGAGCGAGATTCAATGAAGCAGCAACGTGTTTCTATAGATAAAATCTTACAGTTTATTTCAGAAAATAAAATTTAATTGGAGTAAAAAATTATGCGATCAGCTAATCCAGCATTAAACAATAACACTTTTAGAAGCGCTCGTCGAATTTCTGGAGAAAATGCAATGACAATCGATGGAACAGTCAATAAAACTGCATTAAGTCTCCTTCTTGTAATGACAACAGCTATTTACACCTGGAACAATCCGCAATTAGGGCTAGCACTTTTTTTGCCTGTGTCTATCTTTACTTTTATTCTTCTTATGATAACAATATTTAATAAGAAATCAGCTCCTTATACTGTACCCTTATATTGTTTAGCGGAAGGCTTGATTCTTGGTGGTATATCTGCCTATGCAAATGCACTGTATCCAGGAATTGCAAATCAAGCTATTGCGTTAACTTTTGGAATTTTAGCTGCTTTATTATTTCTTTATAAAAGTAAACTTATTGCTGCTACAGAAAACTTCAGACTTGGTGTTTTTTCAGCAACTTTTGGAATTTTGATAGTTTATGTACTAAACCTTATTTTATCTTTTTTTGGAGTTTCATTTATGGGTTCATTATTTGGTAATGGTTTGACAGGCATTTTGTTTTCAGTTTTTGTTGTAGGTATAGCAGCAATGAATTTGGTACTAGATTTTGATTTTATTGAGTCAGGTGCTGAGCAAGGTGCTCCAAAATACATGGAATGGTATGCAGCTTTTGGTTTGATGATTACACTCATATGGCTTTATGTTGAGATTCTAAACCTATTGATGAAATTAAGAAGTCGCAGATAGAAAGTTTTCTCTCTTATAATTTATTGACATAAACCCCACTTTAAACTAAGTTATGCCAACTAAGGGTAATTTTGCTTCTGCATAATTGGAGCACTTACCAACGATTTATATTAATAATATGTACATAAACAAAGGAAATAAAATGAGAAAGCTATATAACATGATAGCGCTAGTAATGATCTCAAGCTTTATCTTTGCACAAAGTTCAGTATCAGGTACAGTTACTGATGAGAATGGGAACGCCCTATTTGGTGCAAATGTAACGGTTGAAGGTACATCATCTGGTGCTGCAACAGGAGCTGACGGTTCTTATTCAGTCGACAGTGTTGGAAGTGGAACGTATTTGATTACTGCTTCATACATTGGATATGAATCTGCAAGTGTTTCTGTAAATGTAGATGGTGCTGCAACTGCTAATTTTTCTTTAGCATCAAGTGCAGTATCCGGTAACTCTGTTTCAGTATTAGGATCAAGATTTTCTAGAAATGTTGATGAACAATCTGTTCCTGTAGAAGTTATCACTGAGCTTGAAATTCGTGCATCTGGTTTCACAGAAACTAATGACTTATTGCAAGCACTTGTGCCATCATATAATTCACCAAAAAGTTATATTACTGATGGTTCTGATCATATGAGACCGGCAACTTTAAGAGGTATGGCCCCTAATCAGACTCTTGTACTAGTAAATGGTAAAAGACGTCACCAAGGTGCTTTAGTTCATGTAAATGGTTCTGTTGGTCGTGGATCAACACAGGTTGATTTAAATGCAATTCCAGCTAGTGCAATTGAAAAAATTGAAGTGCTTCGCGACGGTGCGGCAGCTCAATATGGTTCTGATGCAGTAGCAGGTGTTATTAATCTTGTACTAAAAGAAACTGGCGGAACAGACGTTAGTGTGACTTTTGGACAAAATTTATCATATTTTGAACGAGGATATAATGCCGGTGAAGGCTTTATTGAAGGTCAAGATGATGTAACATATGCATGGGATGTTAACGAAAACGATGGTACTGGTTACCAACCATACACAGAGTATAGAGGATATGCTCGTCCAGGTGTTGAAAATGTTTTGAAAACAGATGGTAAAAACCTTATTCTTCATGGAGGAACGGGGCTTAACTTATTAGGTGGAAACCTTTACGTTAGTGGTCAAGTTCGTGATGGTGGAAGAACCAATCGTGCAGGTCTTGATCCTAGACAGCAATATTTTGCTGGAATGGATGAACAAGAAAGCGCCTTTGATAGAGAAAACCATCGTATAGGTGCTGGTGAATTTGAACAAGTAAGTTTAATGTTCAACGGTAGCTTTCCTATGGAAAGAGGTACTGTTTATGCATTTGGTGGTATGAATACTAGAGATGGTGAAAGTGGATGTTACTACAGAAGAGCTAATGATAATAGAACTCTTCGAGCTTGGTATCCTGACGGTTTCTTACCACTTATTAGTCCTGAATTAACTGACACTTCTTTAGCTGTTGGTATGAAAGGCCTTATGAATAATGGTATGGCTTATGATGTAAGTGTAAATACTGGTAGCAATGAATTTGCTTGGGGCATGGTTAATAGTCACAATGCAACTGCTGGTACCGGTCCAAACCAACAATCTGAATTTGATTTAGGTACGCTTGGTTACAGTCAAACTACAATAAATTTTGATTTAAGTACTCAAAGAGACATGGCAGGATTTGTTGGCCCTGTTGATTTAGCATTTGGTGCAGAAATGAGAATGGAAAACTATACAATTGAAGCTGGTGAAGAAGCTGGTTATACAGATTATGGATATGATGTATTAGATGGTCCAAATGCTGGCGCTTCCGCTGCTGTTGGTTGTCAATGTTTACCTGGATTAGCTCCAACTAATGAGCAAGATCGTGATAGAGAAGCTGTTAGTATATATGCTGAGATGAGTGGTAAAGTAAGAGAAGATTTATTATTAGATGTAGCACTAAGAACTGAAAATTACAGTGACTTTGGTACAACAACTAATGGTAAAGTTGCTATGAGATATGAAATGATGGAAGGTGTAGCTGCTAGAGGTTCCTTTAGTACTGGATTTAGAGCTCCTGCTCTTCAAGAAGCTTATTTTTCTTCAATAGCTACAAACTTTATTGATGGTGTACCACTAGAAGTTGGTACATTCCCTGTAGATACTGAAGCAGCAAGAGCTTTAGGATCAAAAGATCTTGAGCCTGAAACTTCAACCAATGTTTCTGCTGGTTTAACATACAAAGATGATCAATTTTCTGTTTCTGTTGATGGATATCAAATTAACGTAGATGATCGTATCAGTATGAGTGAAACATTTAGAGGTAGTGGTGCTACTTCAGATATGGTTACTTTCTTCAATGAAAGAAACGTTCCTGCGTCTGGTGGTAGATATTTCTTTAATGGTATCAATACCGAAACAAAAGGACTTGATATTGTTGCCTCTATGAGACAAGATGTTGCTATGGGTTCATTAACTTTAAAAGCAGCAATGAATTTTAATGATACAGAAGTTACTAATAAAGATGATCTTGTAACTCCAGCTGCATTAGCTGCATATACAACTAGTGATTTACTCGGAAGAGAAAACACTGTTAGATATGAAAGTTCATCACCGAAAGAAAACTTCCAATTTTCTGCTATGCTACAAAAACCAACTTCAACGTTTATGGCAAAGCTGAATCGTTGGGGTCAGGTTACAATACCAGCAGGTACTGTAGAAAGAGAGCAGGTACTTAGCGCTGCATGGACAGTTGATATGGAATATTCATTCCAGGTAAATAGTCAACTTAGAATGTCATTCGGTGTTAATAACCTTCTTGATCAATATCCTGATAAAACTGTTAAAAGAAATAGTTTTAATGGAATTTTCCAACACTCAGGATATAGTCCTTTTGGATTTAGTGGACGTTATGTATACTCACGTTTAGATATGAGTCTTTAAAAGCTTATATTTACTCAATTAAATAAAAAGCCTCTATTTTTTTAGAGGCTTTTTATTTACTTTAATATCAGGTAAAAAATGAATACAAATATTTACATAAAAAAAATATTAGTCACATGTATAATTATATTTAATATTTCATGCTCGACTAAAACTACATCAGAGAATAATACTAATGGTGCGGTTTCATCAACTTCATCATTAGCATCACAGGTTGGTATAGATTTTTTAAAAAAAGGTGGTAATGCCTTTGACGCTATCGTAGCTACTGGATTTACTTTAGCTGTTACATCACCAGCGAACGGAAATATAGGTGGTGGTGGGTTTTTAGTGGCAACAACCAACCAAGGGGAAATAGTTAGTTTAGATTTTAGAGAAAAAGCTCCTGCGGCATCCTATGAAACAATGTTTCTAGATGAAAACAATGAATATAGTAGAGAATTAGCTCTTATGTCTCATAAATCTTCAGGGGTACCTGGTACAGTAAATGGTCTTATTAAAATTTTTAATGATTATGGCTCTGGTGTATTCACTTTAGAAGAAATCTTAGCGCCAGCTATTTACTATGCTGAAAATGGTCATATGATTAATGCAAATTCAGCCAATGGGTTTGATATGTATAAAGCTCAATTTTTAAATGATAAAGGATCGCAAGAAATATTTATTAAAAATTATGATTCTTATATTAGACAACTTCAAACTGACTATTTAGATGGTACCATTCCACAAGATGAATATACTACAAAATTACAATCTATAAATGAATGGAAAGAAGGAGATATTTTAGTTCAAAATGATTTAGCAAATACACTTAAAAGAATTGCGAAATATGGAAATGATGGATTTTATAAGGGTAAAACAGCTGATCTAATCGTTAAAGAGATGCTGACTAATAATGGATTAATGACAAAAGAAGATTTAAAAAATTATGATTCTATTTATAGAAAAGCCGTTACAGGTACTTATAGAGATAATAGAGTTATTTCTATGGGACCACCAAGCTCTGGAGGACCTTTACTAATTCAAATGCTTAACATGTTAGAAAATTTTGATTTGAAGAACATGGAAAGAAATTCTGTTGAGTTTGTTCACCTTTTAACTGAAGTGCAAAGGTTAGCTTATGCAGATCGTGCAATACATTTAGGAGACCCTGATTTTTACCCAAGTCCTATACCAATGTTAATATCAAAAGAATATGCTAATAATAGACTTAATTTAATATCAATGGATAAAGCGACACCATCAACTGAAATAGCGGCAGGAGTACCAGTAAAAGAAAGTATGGAAACTACTCATTATTCAGCGATGGATAAATTTGGAAATGTTGTTGGTATTACTACTACTATTAATCTTTCATATGGCAATAAAAAAATTGTAGATGGCGCAGGATTTTTCTTAAATAATGAAATGGACGATTTTTCTTCAAAACCTGGTCAATTAAATGCATTTGGGTTAGTTGGTGCTGAAGCAAATGCTATAGCTCCATATAAAAGACCTTTAAGCTCAATGACTCCAACTATCGTTTTAGACAAAGATGGAACTCCATTAATGACAATAGGTGCTGCTGGTGGTTCACGAATTATTACAACAGTTCTTCAAATTATAATAAGTGTGATTGATCATGAAATAAGTATTCAAGAAGCAATAAATATGGGTAGGACACACTCTCAATGGATTCCTGATGTTATACGCTTTGAAGGTCCCAAAGAAAACATTGATAATAAAACATTTAGTCTTCCCAGCTTAAATGAGCAGGATATTAAAAAACTAAAAGCGTTAAATCATATTTTTGAAGAAGAAGGAAATGTAGAATCTGGAAACTATTACCTTGCTAGAGCACACGGTGTACAATTCAAAAACGGCTCATTCTATACTGGTGTTGACTGGAGAGGAAACGGTCAAAAAGAAGATGGTATAACTTACTAAAAATTATTTCTTTAAATCGTTAGCTTTATTTAAATATATCTGAGCATCTTCTAATCTGCCTTCTCCAAAATAAGTTCGATATACTCCATAATAATATTGTGAATCATTAGGATTTTGATCAATTAACTCCATATAATAATTTCTGGCCTTTCTCCATCTTTCGGCTTCTTCTAATGCTTGAGCTAGCCCAAGCAATGCTTCCAAATCTTCTGGTGCTAAAAAGTATGCTTCTTCAAAATTATATTCCGCTTCATCAAAATTTTTCATTTTTAAATAAACTAAACCCCTATTGAAAAATAAATCTACTCTCTTTTTATCATCTGTAGAAATGTCAAGCGCATCATTTAAATACTGTAAAGCTAAATCATATTTGTTTTGTGCTAAGTACAGTGATCCCAAACTTTCGAGTACAGAAGGTTCTTTAGGATTAATTTCAAGTGCTTGATTATAAAAGTTTAATGCTTGATTAAACTCTCCAGTTCTTACAAAGCTTTGCCCACCACTCATCAATATTGCTATCTTTGTTTCTTTTGGTAAATCCTTAATTGATAATGCTTGGGTTATATATTTTTCTGTACCTTCCTTATCTCCCTTAACCGACGAGTAAATGGATGCCAGTGCATATGCTCCTGGTTGATTAGGACTCATATTTATACCAACAGTACATAGGTTGATTGCTTCGTTTATCAATTCCAACCTACCATCTTCATTTTGGGCAGTATTTATTTTAGATAAGTATCCAGATGCTTCCTGGTAGATCATATTGTATGAATTTATCAAGGAATTTTCTACAGCAATATTCATTGTAACTTTTCTATCATTTCTTGTAGGTCTAATTTTTAAGCTACTTGGGGAGGTTAAAGCTATATCCATATATTTTTTAACTAACCCCCATTTCTTTTGACTCGGGTATACTTTGTCGCCCAAATGAAAGGCTGCTTCCCATTTATCTTTGGGGTGGTCAAGAGCCTTCAAAAGAAAACTTTCTGCACCTATTAGATCATTTTCATTTATTCTAATTTTAGCAGAGGATAAATCTTGACCAGCAAAAAGTATTGAAAATAAAATTATTGTGGTAAAAAAAATTCTTATATGGTGCATGTATTTAGTTCTCCTTGTCTTTGAGTAGGAAGTTAGTGTCATTATAACGAGTTTTCAAGGAGTATGGTTGGAATTCATCCATTGTAATCTACTCTCAAATTCTCCTTTTGAAACGTTTAATAAACCTTCAACGCCAATCCCTTCTATGCAAAAAGATGCCATTACAGAACCAACCTTCATAGCATCAAAAATATTCATTCCCTTCAGCTTCCCCATCAAGATTCCTCCAAGATAAGCATCTCCAGCGCCTGTAGTATCAATAACTTCTTTTAAAGGATATGCTTTCATTTCAAATAAATTATTTTCATGGTCAAAATAAGAAGAACCCTTTTCTCCATTTTTAATAATTACACTTTTTGCTCCAAGATTTAATATGGCTTTTGCCATTTCATGAAGATTTTTGCCATTTAATCCTGTTAAAGCAATTGCTTCATTATAATTAATACAAAATAAATCAACACGCTTAATTAAATCTTTTAATTCATTATTTGCAATGTCTATATATAATTTGAAGGTATCTAATAAGACATATGGCTTGTGTTCCATTTGGTTCAATAAATCAATTTGCAGATGGGGGGCTGTATTGCCTAACATTAAAAAAGGACAATTTTTAGATTCGTTAGATAATTCGGGAATATAGGCTTCGGATACTCCTGGATCTACATATAATGTTTCTCTAGATGAAAAATCATCCTTGTATTTTCCTCCCCAACAAAATGTGCTTCCCTTAGATCGTGTTAATGATTTAGTAGATAAAGAATTATGAGATAGAAGTTCAAAGTGGTTATTTGGAAAATCATCACCAACAACTCCTACAAGTTCACATGTATTTGATTGATTTGCTAAAAGAGCATAAGCTGCTGAGCCTCCCAGAACATCCGTAAATGAACCATGCTTATTAATGATCTTATCAATACTAATTGAACCAAAAACAATAGCTTTGTGTGAATGTTTTGAAGTCATAAATTTGTCTATTAAGATAATAATGCACATCAAATGAAAAAAGAAAAAATAGTGTTAGGCATAAGTGGAGGAGTTGATAGCTCCGTTGCAGCATTACTCCTTCAAAAAAAGGGATATGATGTTCACGGAATCTTCATGAAAAATTGGGATGATAAAAATGCTGTTTGTAACGCTGAAGATGATTATGCAGATGCATCAATTGTATGTGCTACACTAAATATACCTCTTACTAAAATAAACTACACAAAAGAATATAAAGAAAGGGTTTTCAGCCAATTTCTTAAGGATCATAAGTTGGGATTCACTCCAAATCCAGATGTACTATGCAACAAAGAAATTAAATTTGATGTTTTTCAACAATATGCTAGGAAAATTGGAGCTAAAAAAATTGCCTCAGGTCATTATGCTAAGATATCAATCAAAAACAATAAGTTTTTTATTAGTAAGGCTAAAGATAAATCGAAAGATCAATCATATTTTTTATATCAATTGACTGGAGATATTTTAAAAAGTATTGAATTTCCTTTAGGCGATCTCTATAAAAATGAAGTTAGAGAGATAGCAGAAAATAGTAAGTTAGTTAATGCAAAAAAGAAAGACAGTACTGGAATATGTTTTATTGGCGACAGACAATACAATAAATTTGTTGAACAATTTATTGATAAGAAAAAAGGAGATATTATATCTCTTGAAGGTGAACTTATGGGTAAGCATGATGGACATATGTTTTTTACCGTTGGTCAAAGGAGAGGTTTAGGTATAGGTGCAAAAAAATCAGCATTTGATATGCCTTGGTATGTTATTAAAAAGAATATAAAAAAAAATATCGTATATATTGCTCAAGGAGGCGATCACCCTGCTTTATTTTCTGACGAGCTTATTGCAACAAATATCTTTATGAATGAAAAGATTAATGATAAACTTCCTTTGTCTTGTTATGCCAAAATTCGATACAGAGATAACGATAAGCTATGCCAAATAATATCATTAAATGACAATCAATGTTATATTAAATTTGATAAAAAAGTAAAGGCAATAACCAAAGGTCAATCTGTGGTCCTTTATAGCAAGTCTGGTTTATGCATTGGTGGTGGAATTATTGAAAAGCGTAATATTCCACATTTAGGAAAGGGAATTTATGAATAATGAATTAAGAATAGTAGTTTTAGCAGCGGGTAAAGGTACTCGGATGAATTCTGATTTACCAAAAGTACTTCATAATCTACAAGGCTCTCCACTTATAGACTATGTATTAGATGAAAGCGAACTTTTAAATCCAGTTGAAATAATATTAGTAGTTGGATTTGAAAAAGATCAGATTATTTCTCATACAAACAATAGAAATAATCTAAAATATGTTATTCAAAATAAGCAACTAGGTACAGGACATGCTGTTCTACAAAGCGAAGAACTATTGAAAAATAAGTTTGGGCATATATTAATCTTATACGGCGATGTACCAAATATCAAAGCATCCACCCTTCAACCAATTATCGATGATCACGTAATTAATAATCGTGACCTAACTCTAATTACTGCAGAAATTGACAATCCTTATGGATATGGTCGAATTATTAGAGATAAAAATGGAAATCTTCTCAAAATTGTTGAAGAAAAAGATTGTAACGCTCACGAAAAAAAAATTAAAGAATGGAATCCTGGTGTATATATATTTAAAGTTCCAGAAATTTTTAAAATTTTAAACAAAATTAAAACGGATAATGCTTCCAAGGAATACTATTTGACAGATGCAATTGGATTAGCCCAAGAATCTAGTATGAAAATTAAGGCTATTAAAATTGAAAATTCGGATGAAGTAATAGGTATTAATACAATAAATCAGTTGGAGGAGCTTGAATCTTGAGCTATCTGTTGAATTCTATCATAGGATTATTACTAATTATAATTTTCATATTTGCTTGGTCATTTAACCTATTTCTCAGCCAAGGATTATCCTCTCGATCAATCAGTATTACAAATTCATCTGTTATTGAAAATAATAAAATTAAACTTTTTGAAAACTATTCATCTCAAACTCTGCAGGTTGCTGTTCTTAATGGATGTGGTGTGAGTGGAATTGGAAATACTTATGGAAATATTTTGACAAATAGATATGGGCTTCAGATAACTAGGATAGAAAACGCAGATAATTTTGATTATTCGATGACAACTATCGTCATTCTAGCAAAAGACAATCCTAATATTGAAAATCTATTAACTATTTTAGGTACCAATATCAATGCAGGTAATGTTGAATTTGATGCAAGGACTAATCCTAGCGAAGATATTCAAATAATTATTGGGAAAGACTATCAAGAGTTTCTAAACTTAAATCAATGAGCGCAAAGAAATTACTTAAAAAAATTGTCTTACTTTCTGAAGACAAAAAAGCTGAAAATATTGTAGCTATGGATGTCTCAAAGATTACCTCATTATCAGAATATTTTATATTGTGTTCTGCTTCAAACCTGATTCAAGTAAAAGCTATTGCAGATAATATCAAAGATAATGTTGATGAAAATCCATGGAAAACGGAGGGCTATGAGAATGGTACTTGGATTATTTTAGATTATGTTGATATCGTTGTACATATTTTTTTAGATGAGATGAGAGAATATTATGATCTTGAAAGGATTTGGTTTGATGCAAAGGTAGTTAAGATATGAATTTAAATGAATCAATGAAGAATTTCATTCAAGACTATTTGGATAAAAACAAAATTGATTTTAATGATTGGAATATCAATCCAAATTTGCAAAAGGGGTTTGGCGACTATAGTTCCAATATAGCATTAAAGCTTGCAAAGCTATTAAAGAAATCTCCTTTAGAAATAGCTGAAGAAATTGCTCATCATAATAACATCAATAAAGAGGTTTTTGATTTAAGCGCTTCTAAACCTGGCTTTGTTAACTTTCATATATCTAATAAATATTATATTGGAATTCTTGATAAAATTCTTGAGCAGAAAAAAAATTTTGGTAAGCATAAAAAAAATGGTCAAAAAGCAAACGTAGAGTTTGTAAGCTGCAATCCAACAGGACCTCTAACTGTTGGACACGGTAGGCAAGCAATATTGGGGGATATGATTTCTAGCATACTTTCTTGGCGAGGATATGATGTTACCAGAGAGTATTACTACAACGATGCTGGTAAGCAAATGCGCGTATTAGCTGAATCATGTTACGCAAAATATGCATCACAATTAGGAAAAGAATTTGAAACACCCGAAAATGGATACATTGGCGTATATCTTGATGAAATAGCAGAAAAAATTATTGAAAAGCATGGTACAAAATTATCTAAAGACGATCCTATCTTTAGAACTTTTACAGAAAAAGAAATTTTTGAAGACATTACAAAATCATTGGACAATATTGGTGTAAAGTTCGACATATTTTCAAAAGAAGGTGCTTTTTATAAAAATGGAGCAATAGATAATGTTTTATCTGTTTTAAAAGAAAAAAATCTTTCTTACAAAAAAGATGGTGCAATATGGTTTAAAACATCTGCACTGGGAAAAGATGAAGATAAAGTATTAGTAAAAAGCACTGGTGAACCAACATATCGATTGCCAGATATCGCTTATCATGCAGATAAAGTTGATAGGGGCTTTGATTTAATTGTGGATGTGTTTGGTGCTGACCATATAGATACCTATCCAGATGTAATCCTAGGTCTTAAATGTTTAGATAGAATAACAGAACATATTAAAGTTGTCATTCACCAGTTTGTAACTATAAAGAAGGGTGGAGAAATTGTAAAAATGTCAACTCGTAAAGCAAATTTTATAACATTAGATGAATTAAATGATGAACTAAATCCAGATGTTATTAGATATTTTTTTATAATGCGAGGAGCAAATAGTCATCTAGATTTTGACCTAGATTTAGCAAAAGACGGATCTGAAAAAAATCCAGTTTACTATCTACAATATGCTCACGCAAGAATATCAAACTTGATTACAAGATATGATAAAGAAATAGATCAAAATCCAAAACTCGACTTAAGTAAACTCATTGAAAAAGATGAAATATCGCTTATCAAATTATTGACCGAATTCCCCCAAAAAATGGAAGGTGTTTTTGAAAGCTTAGAACCAAGAAAATTAGCTACATATTTGGAAGAAGTTGCGTCAAAATACCATAAGTTTTATGGTAATCATAAAGTCATAAATCATGATGACCTTACAACTTCATTTGCTAGAAAAAAATTATGTGAAGCAACTCAAATAATTTTAAAAAATGGTTTATCTATACTTGGGATAAATGCACCTGATAGAATGTAAATTTTCATGCTTAAAATTGGACACAGAGGTGCTTGCGGATATGTCGCTGAAAATACCATCGAATCTATTGAAAAAGCTATAGCCTTGGGTGTTGATGGTATCGAAATTGATATATTCAAATGTAAAAGTGGAGAACTAGTCCTCTTCCACGATCATACATTAAAAAAATTGGTAGGCAGACCAGAAAAAATAGAAGAATTGACTTTAAAAGAATTGAGTAAATGTTTAGTTAACAATAAATATTCAATTCCTACGCTTGAGCAAGTTCTCAATTTTGTAGAAGCTCCCTTTTTTATAAACATAGAACTTAAAGGGCTTGACACAGCTATACTCACTTCAATTTTACTAAAAAAATTATTTTCCGAGAAAAAATGGCAAGAAAAATCTTTCATTATATCTAGTTTTAAATGGCAAGAATTAGAAAAACTTAGGCAAGTAAACGCAACTATTCCAATTGGAATATTGGTTGATAGAAGAAAAACTATAAATGATGCTATAGAGTTTGCCAATAAAGTAAATGCACAAGCAATTCATCCATATTATAAACTATTAAATAAAAAAAATATTCAAAAAATTAAGAATAATAATTTCAAGCTATTTACTTGGACAGTCAATAACAAAGCAGATATTGAAAATATTAAACAGTTTAGTATTGATGGAATTATATCAAGCTATCCAGATAGAATATAGTTTCAAGATTGTGGAGGCGGGGAGATTCGAACTCCCGTCCAAAGTAGAGAAAAAATAAACGTCTACATGTTTAGTTTCTTGATTGAGTTTTACTATACATTAGTTCAAGAACAGACAAATACATAGCTATCTTCAAGGGTTCGCTTATTAAACCGAAGCAAAATAATAAGCTATCTCATTTTTATGACACCACTCAGCTAACGATGAGAAACGTCTACTGGTAGTGGGCTTTTAGCAATTAAGCAAAAGCCATTTGGCCATTGTCGGCACTTAATACAGTTTAGAAGTTTAAAGAGGTACTAAGCTCTACATGCGATTTAGGATTCCATTCTAAAATGTCGAAACCGGTCGCCCCCAATTTTCAAATAGACTTGAAGATACAACCTATTTTGGAAACAAAAAAGGCTCTGTAGCGCCAACCCCAGAGCCTTTTCGATGCTTGTATTTGCTTACAATAATCTAATTTTAGACTGCTCCAAACTAATATTAATTTTTACTATTGGTCAATATTTTTTAATAAAATTTTAAAAAAAAAAATTAAAAAATGAATTTTTAAGAGTATTAAATTAAATTTTATGGCTTATATTTTAGCCTAGTTTTGCCTCCGTAGCTCAATGGTAGAGCAGGGGCCTTTTAAGCCCTTGGTTGTAGGTTCG
>MDTC01149561.1_pt1 | contig 33835 bp, 32 predicted proteins | sample 811181 | NCBI WGS metagenome assembly MDTC01 (sample SAMN05326644, study PRJNA326480) | marine metagenome | isolation source: seawater | place: Pacific Ocean: North | collected 2011
GAGCTGCTTAAAAAATATGAATTAGTTGTCACCACAACTGGCAATGTGAATGTTTTAGATAAATTTATGCTTGATGCTTTAAAGTCTGGTTGTGTCATTTGCAATATTGGGCATTTTGATAATGAAATAGATATGGATTGGCTTGAGTCTAACTTTGGAAGCCAAAAAACAACTATTAAACCTCAAGTTGATTCTTACAGAATAAATAAAGATAAAGAAATTATAATATTAGCTGAGGGAAGGCTAGTGAATTTAGGATGTGCTACAGGCCACCCAAGCTTTGTAATGAGTAACTCGTTTACAAATCAAGTACTTGCTCAAATTGAGTTATGGAATAACTATAAAAACTACGATAACAAAGTCTATATGCTTCCTAAAAACTTAGATGAAATGGTTGCTAAACTTCATCTGGATAAACTTGGTGTGGAGCTTGAAGAACTATCAAAAGAGCAAGCAGAATACATTGGTGTTCAGTTAAACGGACCTTACAAACCAGAATATTACAGATATTAAGCTTTAACTGGCTCTATTGAAACAAAAGATTTATTGTTTGATTTCTTTTTGAAAGTTACAATACCATCAATTTTAGCGTGAAGTGTGTGGTCCTTTCCAAGATAGACATTTTCTCCTGGGTTGTGAACTGTTCCTCTCTGCCTTACAATTATATTACCAGCTTGAGCAAATTGTCCACCGAATATTTTGACCCCAAGTCGTTTCGACTCTGATTCTCTACCATTTTTTGAACTCCCAACTCCTTTTTTGTGTGCCATAATTAATTATTTTTTTTCAGCTGTTGACTTCTTTGCAGCTGTTGACTTCTTTGTAGCTGTTGTCTTCTTTGTAGCTGTTGTCTTCTTTGTAGCTGTTGTCTTCTTTATAGTTTTAACTTCCTTTTTTTGAGAAGCCTTTTTCTCACTTATACCTTGAATGATAATTTCAGTTATTGCTTGTCGGTGACCATTTTTAACTTTATAGCCTTTTCGTCTTTTCTTTTTAAAAACAATAACCTTTTCATCTTTTTTATGAGCAATTACCTTAGCTTCAACAGATTTTCCAGAAAGATTTGGTTTGCCTACCTGAACTTTCTTTCCATCATCAACAAGAAGGACGTTATCAAAAGAAATCTTTGAGCCTTCTTTTGCATCAATTCTGTTCACAAAAAGTTTTTGATCTTTTTCAACTTTGAACTGGCTTCCTTGTATTTCAACTACAGCGTACATTATTAATTTTTGAATTGCAAAATTAAACTATTTATTAAAATATACAAGATATATTAAGGTTTATAGTTCTATCCAATTTTGATTCTCAAGAGACCAATCAACGACTTGTTTTATCCTATCAGTTAGCTTAATTGATGGCTCCCATCCTAATTTTTTCATTTTTTCACCTGATAGGGAATACCTCAGATCATGACCAGGTCTTGATGAATGAAAATCAACCATTTCATATTTCAACTCTTTTCCCTGAGATTTAGCAATTATTTTTGCAAGTTCAAGATTATTAAGCTCTTCAGAGCCTACGATATTAAACTTTGGGCATTTAGCACCACCAAAGTCTAGATTATGATCAATATTGTTAATTAAGAGAAAATATATAGCTTCAGCGACATCCTCAGCATGAATATAGTGACGTGAACCTGGAATTTTTTTGGTTTTATCTGAGTGAATTGTTACGGTTTCACCATCTCTTATTTTTTTAATACACATTGGTATAAATTTTTCTGGATGCTGCCTTTCTCCAAAAACATTCATGGTATGGGTAACATAAACAGGAAGTCTATAAGTGTTCTCGTAAGCTACTGCTAGTTCTTCACCCCCAGCTTTTGTTGCACTATATGGATTTGTTGAGTTGTATCTATCATTTTCTTTGTAATCAATTCCTTTAGGTGCTGGACCAAATACCTCATCTGTACTGAAGTATATAAACCTTTCAAGTCCTTTTTTATCATTAATATATCTTCCATAATCTAATATGTTAGTTGTTCCTACAACATTATCTAAAACAAATTCCATTGGATAATCAATACTTCTATCTACATGAGATCCTGCAGCCAAATGAAGTATAATGTCTATATCTCCTATTTCTTTTTTTATCCATGGGTTTATTTCAGATTTCAAATCATGGAATACAACTTTAACTCTTTGTTTTTCCTTGATTGAAAATAGAGAAAGAATACTATCAAGCCTATTAAGATTACCACTATAATCAAGCCTATCTAAAGAAACTATAGACCATTCAGTGTTTTTAATTAAAAAATAAATTAAATGATGTGAAATAAACCCTGCTCCTCCTGTTATTAAAACTTTTTTCAAATCTTATAAATTTTTAATATGATCCTTTAACCTATCTTTTGGAGTCCAATTTAATAATTTTATTGAATCATCATTCTCTCTTAATGTCATTCTATAATTTCCAGGTTGATCAGGAATATGTATGGACTTAACATCAAACCTTTTTTTAAAGTAATCAAAAAGTGTATTTATGCTGTAATTGATACCTGTCCCTAATTCCCATGCATCATTATGATTCAAATCTGAAAAAGCAATCTTTATAAGGCCATCAACTATATCAAGTACATGTATAAAGTCTCTTTTCTGTTCTCCATCTCCAACTATAGGGAGAGGTTCACCTTTTATAACTTTAGCTTTCCAAATACCAATTACATTTCCATATATTTCATCTATATTTTCTCCTGGTCCAAAGACGTTATAGAATCTAGCAATCTCAACGTTAAGATTAAAAGAGCTTTTATACAACTTACATGTTTCTTCTCCTAAATACTTGTACATTGCATAGGGAGAATCAGATGGATTATGATGTTTTGACGATGATCCAGCATAGATAATTTTTGTATTATTTTTTCTTGACCATTCTAGAACTTTTGATGTACCTAATACATTTACCCTTAATGACTCTTCAGGATCGTCAAAAGATGGCTGAACTCTTGATTGAGCAGCCAAGTGAAAACAAAAATCAAAATCATTATCTATTTTGTAAATATTAGTAATATCATCATTAATATATTTTACATTTTCAATTTGATTATTGATTGAACCTGTGGAATAATTATCTAATGAAACAATTTCAAAGTCTAGTCTATTTAATTCTTTAATTAAATTTGAGCCTATAAAACCTACACCTCCGGTAACTAAAACTTTTTTCACAACAGGTTAGTCTGATTTAAGATTAATATAACCAAGAACACCTGTGGATTCTCCAACATAATAGATTCTATTCTTATTATCATCATAATAAGTATCTCTTACCCTCTCGCCTAAATTATATTTATTAATCATTTTTAATGTCTTATTTCTAATGTCATAGCTATAATGAATAAGATGCTGAGCATATGGCCTTTGTATTGTATCGTAACCAAGAGTCGAGAGAATAAACTCATTGTAGTTCTTGTCCTGCTTTACAAGTTTAATTTCTGAAACAGCAGGGTTTTTTTTAAAATACTTTATGGGCTCTACAAATCCATATTCAGCGTGACTCTTGTATACTGGGGCATCTTTTATTTTTCTTAAAGAGTCTCCACCATGAGAATCTGTTCTAGAATCATTGTATGAGTAATGCACTCCGTAAGATGATATTGGCCATCCAAAATTTTTGATTTTGTCAGTTTTAATGTTAAAATTAATTTCATCTCCTCCAGCAGGTCCATGTTCAGTGGAGATTACATAATCAAATTTTTTAGAGTAATCTAAACCTTGGGGATTTCTGTGGCCATACGATACTATTCTTGAACCAGAGTTAATTTTACTTATTGCAATTATCTTACCATTATCAAGATTTAAGTTTTGAGCACTTGATCTATCTCTAAAATCACCAATTGAAAATAATAGAGAATCTTTTTTAAAATTAACAATTCTTCCACCAGATTGTATAGGTGAAAACTCTTTTATATCAGAGGAGATGTAATTTCTTGGCGAAAAAAATTTCTTAAAATTTAAGCTATCTGAAATAAAAGAGTTTAAAATTCCAATATTATAAGTATTATCAATATTACTCTCAATATAAGATACATACAACATGTCTTTGTCTACAAAAATGTCCTTAATACCAAATTTGGAAACTGAGTAAGGATTAAAATAATTAATTGAAGCATTTTTTTCTATAAACTTCTTTTTTAGAAATTCTGATATGTTTGACTTAATTGGAGTAAAAGTAAGTTTGTCTTCCTCTAATTTTAATTTAAAAAAAATACCATTTTTTGTTACGTAGATTATATTTTCATCATAAAAGTCTATGTAGGATGAGTTTACCTCGTCTACACTTATAGCAGGAAAAAAGGGAGGTATTTTAAAGATATTAAGATTATTGTTCTGAGTCTGTTCAACTGAAAATTGGAATTCATTGTTATTTATGTAATCATAAATGTCAGTATACTGATCTCCAAGTTTTATTTCATACTTATAAAAGCCGAAGTCTTGTCCTGTTATTATATTTTTAATCCAGCTTAATCTCAAATATGCTTTTTCAGGGATAATTTCTCTAATTACAGGTTTTATTTGAGACTGAAAAATTATAACAAGTACTAATAAAATAGCACTAATAATTAATCCTTTAAACTTCTTACTTTTTGACATATTTTTTTACTAATATACTTAACAAATATACCAATATAAAGGACAGAAACATTGAGAATACTAATAGATAATTACTTTTAATTATAAATAGAATTAATTTAGGAAATTGATACAGTTGTACCTTTAGTTTTGAATATTTATTTAAATTTTCAAAATTTCCAGATTTTAAATCAACAAAATCTAGATTAACATTTGAATCAATAATAATCCTGATAGCCTTACTATGGAAGTTATTTCCTAATCCAGAAGCTAAAAGGTTAAAATTATTATCCTTGTGATAAAAGGCATAAGGTGTATAATCAAATGCACCAATATCTCCAGCTATGAAATAAAAAGGTAATTTTTGATTATGGTATTTATCATAGAATTTTTGATAAAGTTTATTTCCAAAATCATAAAATTTTCTTGAATTTACTCTAATAAACCAATCTGACTTTGAAAAAATTAATTGATGCGTAAAAATAATTACATTTTGAGGTGCTTTTTCAGTTATTAAATTATCAACATACTCAACGATACTATCAGTTTCAGAGACATTTTCTTTTGAGGTATTTAAATAAAAAATAAGGGTATTATTAATCAACTCATAATAATAATTTTTAGACTTAATTGATAATTCAAATATAGGGTCACAGTTATCATGATTTCCTATTACTAGTTCTACACTATTGTTTAGATAAAAGTTTTTAAAATTATTTAATTCAACTTGACTATTGCAATCATATATAAAATCTCCTCCAAGAATTAGTTTTGAATAGTCATTTTCATTGAAGTGAGAAATTAAATTACCATCTAAAAAGTTATCAATCTCTTTATGAGAACCATATGCATGGCCAGCAAAAAGTATTTCATCATAATTTGATTGTGAATTTATACTATTAGTATATAACACTAGAAAAAGTAGTCTGAGAAGTACCTTTAACATATTTAGAATATCTGGTGAAAGATAGTTTTTTTAATTCATTAGAGAAATTTACTTTCTTATTATACTTTATCTCTATTACAATGAAATTTTCTCTAAAATTAATTTTTGTTATTGGTGAATAGTAATATAAATCTTTATCAATTGTAAGTCTGATATTTTTTGATTTATTTTCAAAATATGCTCGCTCGTATGAATTCAAAAGTGTTGGTCTTTTGTCGGAAATCATACTTAATGATTCATAATTGTTTTTTAGTGCTGATTTAACTCTTGAACAAAAATTATCGATGTCTTTTAAACTATCGAGTCTAATAGACTTCAAATCATAAAATTTTTTAACATTCAAAAACTCATTCTTCATCTTTACTTCTAAAGTTTTATTGGACTCTCCAAAGAGTTTTGAGTACCACCTTACTCTATATTTGTTTCTTATTGATAAACCATCAAAATTATGATTTAATGAAGAGAAATTATAGTCATCAAAATAAATATTATTTACTCTCCTGTTTGGAAAAGATAAAGAAAACCCTGATGAATACAATTGAGTTAAAAACCAAGGAAGAAGATTGAATTCTATCAAGTATTTTCTCTCATATCTATATTTTTTATTCTGATGCTCTACCATATAAGTTTCCATATAATTTTGATTCAACATCAGTTGAAAATAAAATAGAATCAATTCCAATTATCCTTGAATTATTTTCTATTAAATATTTGTCAACTTTTGTACTATTAAATATCGTTTGACTTGGACCAAAATATTGTTTTTTTACAAATGATGAAAAATCAATCTTATTCTCTTGCATTATATTTCCATTTAGAATTAAATTAGAAGCATCCTTTGCAACAATTGCAATTTCATTTGAAATAAAAGAACTTTTATTTAAAATAAAGCTACTCCTCTCTCCAGCGCTAACTGCTTTATCCTCAACGTATGAAAATTGAGAATCATCAATTTGTACGTTACTTCCTGAACCATCGACTGCATCATTACCTATTCTGTTAAATTGAGAGTTTTTTATCATAACATTTGAAAAGTCTGTATCAATTGCATCACTTATAATATTTTCAAATAATGAGTTTTCAATTTTAATATTATTAGATCTAAAGAAATTTAGGAAATCATCTCCCGAAACATTTTCTGTAAAAACTGAATTTGAAATATTAATTGAATTAGATTCATAAAAAGTTATAGCTGCAGGTTGACTAAACCCAGATAATCTATTTGTTAAACCTTTAAATATTACATTATCTATATTTATTCCTTTTTTAGAATTAAAATAAATTGTGCCTAGGTCATTAACTCCATAAATATTGATTGGGCTATCAGTGGTTCCAATAGCATCAAATCCACCTAAAATTTTAATATATGCATTGTCTAACTTTATATTAACTCCAGGAGATATGACTAATTTTTGATGAGGTTTTACAATAAAATCATTTTGGATTACAATATCTTTTGTAATACTTATAATTTCTGTATCTAACAACTCAAGATCATCGAATTCTGGTAAATTATTTTTAATAAAATTAATGTTTTCTAAAAGGATTTTTTCTCTTTTTTTAATTTGATTTGAGAAGCCAGTCATTTTATTCTTCAGACTTAGATATGAATCATCATCACTTATTATCTTTTCAATATTATTTATTTCATTTTTTAGCTCAAACAAAATTTCATTTTTAATCTTCTCATTGAACACTCTTTTAATAATTGGATTATTATTTGCAATTTTGTCTATGTTGAATTTTTCAATTTTTTTTATAAATCCTTCTCTAAGTGTAGGCTCAATCAAATCATTTACAGGATTATAGTACCAGTGTAAATTAATATCACTAAAAGGATGCTCATCATTAATGAGCAATCCCAATTTTATGGCATTTTTTAACTTAATTATGTCTATTTTTTTAATGAATGAATTTATATCATAATAGTATAACTGCTCAAGTTCGAATGCAGTTAATTTTAAAGAATTATCCTCACCGATATAGTTAAATTGTATTGAATCATTAATGACTTCAAAAATTACAGACTCTCTTCTTTTATTTTTTTCAATTAAATATTTATCAAAAAAATCTTCTTGATATAATATTCCATAATTTGACTTGTTTAATATTATCCTATATGGCTTATAATTTATTCCTATTCCGTCATATAACTTTGAGTAAATAATATTAATTAAAGGATCTGTTATAAAGTCTCTTGATCTTGGATTTAAAAAATTTACTTTTTTGTTTCCGTATCCCAATTCACCATAAAATTTTATCCTAAAACTATGCCCATTTACATCTCTAAAATGGTCAGGATTCAATCCAAAAAGTCTGATCTCAGCTTTAATATCTTTTTTACCATCATATAAGTTGGCTTTGTAGTAATTATTTTCGCCATTCCATTGTGCTCCAGTCAAAATAAAATTATTAACCATTTTAGATCTCTCTTTTTGTAATCTTACATAATTATTAGGTGATAATGAGAATGATATTGTTTCAATATGATTTTTCTCAAAATAATTAAAAAATTCAGCCTTTTCATTTAAATATTTTACATATAGTGATCCAAGATTTACAGTAATTAAAGATCGAGAGATTACATCTCTTTGAAAAAATCCAATAACCAAGATAAATAATACAAAGATTAATACTAGTGGTCTAGAAATTGGGTTTTTTGAATTTTTAGAATATTTCATTCAGCAGACGAGAAAAACTGTATTTCCCTTTTAATTATCTTATTTGAATCTAAAAAATCTTCAACAACAGTTAATTTATCTAAGTTAAAATCAGATAACTTGAAGACAATAACAATAGTTTTATTTTGCTTATTAATACTTTGAACTTCAACATTAACTCCTTTATTAGTTAAACTTTTAGCTAATTTATGAATATCATTATTTGAGATTTCTTCAACAGTTAAAACTAGCTGATCATTAATTGAATGTATAGACTGAAAATTTTGATTTTTTTGATAGTAGCCATAAACAAAAACAAAAAATATTAGTATAATAGGGAAAAAATATGACCCTGCTGCAGTAGCTATGGCAATACCAGTAAGAATTAAGAAATATACAATCTGTTCAGCCTCTTTAATTGCTGTTCTAAACCTAATTATCGAGAGTGCTCCAACAAGTCCAAGTGAAAGTACAATACTTGATTTAATTGTTATTACAATCAGAAATATTGATACAGAAAAAAGTGGAAAAATATTAGCAATAATTGACTTGTTAGACACAGAATGTGAATAGTTTATATAAATTAATCTCAAAAGTAATGATAGAATTACAGTCAATATAAAACCAATTAAAAATTGAGATAAGCTAGTTGAAGAAAGTTCTAGATTACCTAGGTTTAATAGATCACTCATTTTAATAGTTTATAAACAAATCTATTATTTTAAAAACTAAAAAACAATTTATATATATTGTATAGTAAACTTATATTTAATAAATGAAAAAAGAATTTTGGATTAATGAAGAAGAAATTAATAAAATTGATTGGGTTAAAAAATATAATACTGCATCTTCTAGATGGTTAAAACTTACCCCAGATGAAATTTCAATTAAATACTCATATTTTACTATTGCTGAACATAAAAAATTTATCCAAGAGATTTGTCAAAAATTAAAAATTAACATCAAAGGTAATGGACTTGAAATTGGTTCAGGACCAGGAATATTGTCTAACAGTATACTTAAAATTTTTAAAGATGTAAAAAAAATTTACTTACTTGAAATGGTCCCTAAAAATTTTAATTTAATAAAGAAAGTTGCAAAGTATAACGGAACTGAAAAAAAACTTAGTTGTATTATTGGAGATTTTAATAATCTAAAGTTTCAGAAAAATTCTCTTGATTTTATTTTAGACTTTGATTCTATTCATCACTCTGAAAATTTTGATAAAACATTTAAAGAAATTAGTAGAGTTTTGAAGCCTGGAGGAATATTGTTATGCTTTGATAGGGCTCATCCAAATTACACTTCACTTCAACAAATTAATGATATGTTAAATATTGAATATTCAGATGAGTATAAGCTTGAAAATAGCATTAATATTAATGATAAGTTTACTAGAAGGATGAATGGTGAACATGAGCCTTTATTAAAAGACTGGGTTAAAACTTCACAAAAATATGGTTTAAAGAGTAGAGTATTTATTTTTTACACAAAAAGCTTGAAAAATTTTATGAAGGCATTATATGGTTTAATTATTCCGTACTGGTTAAAAAAACTACTAAATAAGGGCATTAACATTACAACTCATTATCAATTAATATTAAGTTATTTTAAAATAAATAATGCCAGTGGAATAAAAACCTTTAGATTAAACTATAAGGCAAAAAACAAAAAATCTCCAGCCAGCAAAATGGTTTTTTTATTTGAAAAGACTTAATAATTCTGCTCTTCGAATACTACTGTGATAATTAACCTTGTAAAAATTATATCCATTTTTTCCCATAATATTTAATTCTGATTTATCTAAACTAGTCAGTTTAATTACCTTGTCTACAAGCTCTATAATTTTTTTATTACTAGCTGACACTCCTGATCTTGATTTCTCAATTATTTCAGATCCCTCGCCCTCTAAAAGCCCAATTATTGGCTTACTAGCTGCAAGGTATGATTGTAATTTAGCAGGCACTGTTTTTGAAAATAAAAGATTATCTCTAATACATATAAACATTGCATCTGCAATACTAAAGTAACTAGGAATTTCAGAAACTGGTACTTGATTTATAAATGAACATAAACTACCTAGTTCATGTTTATCGATTTCTTTTATAAAAGCTTGCTTTGAGGTACCCTCACCTATAAATACCCAATGAATTTTATAATTTTTTAAATAATTAATGAGTTTTATTACGTTCTCAAAGCCTTGTGCCACACCTATGTTGCCTGTATACATAATTGTAAAGTATCCTTTGGGTATCTCTAAATTAATTTTTTTAGTAATTATATTTTTTTCAATTTCAATTTCTGCCCAATTTGGAAAATAAATAATCTCTTTATCAAATCTTTTCTCAACAATTTCTTTAAACCCATAGGAACCTATTAAAATTTTATCATAAAAACTATAAATATATTTTACAAAAGACTCTAAAAGATTTATTAATATTCTTGATTTGATTATTTCTAAATTTTTAAGAGTATCTGGCCACAGATCAAGATCCCACAAAAATATTTTAGTTTTAAAAAATATTTTATAAAGAATTGGACTAATTGCAATTAAAATGGGACTAGTGTGATGTACAAAAATAAAATCATATTTTTTCTTGAATAACATTAAATATATTGTAAACAAGAATGTTGATATAAAAAATGAGGTATAGTTAAAAATTCTTCTAAAATAATTACCATTACCTCTGGGAATTAAAGGCAACCTATTAATAACTACGTTTTTTTTATCATGTGACACAAAAGATTTAAATCCATAACCTTTGTAAAATTTTCCACCTGGATAATTTGGTATGCATGTAACAACTCGTATATGGTATTCAGAAACTGATAGCCATCTAACAATTTCATTAATTTTAAATTGTTCAGGAAAATAATGGTTTGTGTAGATTAAGATTCTTTTTGCCAAACTACACGATTTACATAGTCAATATAAGATAGAATTATTCTTTCAACCTTTAATGATACATTAGGAACGTTATAATCATTAACTATATTGAAATTTCTGTTATTTCCAGTAACCTGATTTTCTACTAGATCTATACCATTGATAATCCTTTCTTTACCTAAGCCAGTTATTACAGTAGTAGCTTCTTCAATCGCCTCAGGTCTTTCATGTGATTCTCTAATATTCAATGATTTAAAGTTTAATATTGACGACTCCTCAAAAATTGTTCCACTGTCTGATAAAACAACGAATGATTCAATTTGTAATTTACAGAAATCTGAAAAACTTAATGGTTTAATTACTTTTACTAACTTATTTAGCTTAAGATTACTATCATCAATTTTTTTTCTAGTTCTAGGATGTATTGGAAATACAATAGGTATTTTATATTTTCCACACAACTCATTTAGCGAATTAACTAAAAGCTTTAAATTTAAAATATTATCAACATTTTCCTCACGATGACAGGAAACTAGAAAGTAATTATTTGATTTTAAATCCAAAGTATAAAGTATGTTTGAACTATCAATTTTCTGCTTACTATCTTGAATAACTTCATACATAGGAGAACCTATATTAATAACTCTATCTGGATTAATTCCCTCAAGTATTAGATAATCCCTAGCTATTTTGCTGTATGTTAAATTTATGTCAGCTATATGATCAACTATTTTTCTGTTAGACTCCTCAGGAACTCTTTGATCAAAACATCTATTTCCAGCTTCAAAATGAAAAATTGGAATTTTCTTTTTCTTTGCGACTATACATGAAAGACAACTATTTGTGTCTCCTAAAACAAAAAATGCATCAGGTTTAATTTTATCTAAAACCTCATCCATTTTAATTAAAATATTTCCAATAGTTTTTGAAGGAGAGTCCTCTGCAGATTCCAAAAACATTTTTGGTTTAGGCAAGTCTAGATCTTTAAAAAAAATCTCATTAAGTTCATAGTCATAATTTTGACCAGTATGAATAAGATAGTGATCAAAAACCTTGGATTTTTCAAACCTTTTTAAAATTGAGGAAAGTCTAATTATTTCCGGTCTAGTTCCTACAACTGTTACTAATTTTATTTTTTTGTTACTCATATTCTGTATCTAATTTAAACATTTTCAATGTAGGTGTCTGAGGCTTTATCTTCATAATGTTCATTTATCCAAAAAGATGTTATCAATTCATCATTACCAATATTTTCAATATTATGAGTGTTCCATACTGGAATGTCTATATATGAAGGATATTCTCCATCCATTTTAAACTCTAAAATTTCATCAGAAAGCACTTCTCTGATTTTAATTAATGCTTTTCCTTTAATTACTGAGAATCTTTCAATTTTTCTTGTGTGAAAATGATTACCTCTTATTTGATTTCTCTTTGTTATGGACATTGATGACTGCCCGCCAGAATTAGTCCTTATTAATTCAGTAAAACTACCTCTATCATCTGCGTGTATTTGATATTTTTTTGGGAAAAACTGTTTAAGATTTATATAAGACATAAAAGTATTAAATAAGCTGAGTTTAAAATGTGAATCTAGGTTAGGATAACTGCCACTTTTTAGATAAGTGTCATTAAATATATCTAATAGCATCAAAACATCACTTACCTTTTGTTGAGTGATAATATCTTTTAATATAATTTCATCTTCAGATTGAATTGACTTTATCAATATTGATACAAGATCATTGACATATAATAATGGTATATTTTTATCATCCTTTATTTCATTACTTATAGAATTAATTATATTGTGAGAAAATGTTGCAATAAATGAGTTATAATTTGGTTTGCAAAAAGGACCGAATAAATTAGGTAAAATCAATCCATGAAAGACATATCCAAGCTCTTTTGATTGATTTAAAAATTTAACTCTTGCATTTTTTTTTGCTTTACCATAAAGAGTATTTGAGTTTTCCTGAATTGATGATGTAAAAAAAAGTTTTCCTGTAAAATTCACTTTTTCAAGTACTTTGAGTAACGTATTATTAATTGTCTGATTTTTATCAAAAACAATATTATCATTAATATCCCTATTTACTCCTGCGAAATGAAAAATAATATCATTGTGTTTTACTTTATTATTTAAATTAGAATCACTAAAATCAGATTTAGTAAGAAATATAAGAGTATAATTATGATTAATTGTCATAATTGCTCTCTGTAAGTGCCTACCTAAAAAACCGTTATGACCTGAAATTAAAATTCTCAAATCTGTGTGATTAAGATTTTAAATCTTTCTTTATCTGATCCAGATTTAGTAATAATTTCTTCATCTCTTCTACGCTTAATTGAACTGTATTATTTGAATTATACTCAGTAATTTTTCTATTTTTTTTACCAACAGAAAAATATTTATCATAATTTAAGTCTCTCTCATCAGGTGAAATTCTAAAGTAATTATCTAAATCCTCTGTAGAATTCATTTCTTCCTTAGTAACCAGTGTTTCATACATTTTTTCACCATGTCTAACACCGATATATTTAATCTTGGAAGATGAATTATAAATGCTTATGAGAGCCTTTGCAAGAATCTCAATTGTTGCAGCCGGAGATTTCTGAATAAAAATATCTCCATTTTTTCCATTTTCAAATGCATAATTTACCAGTTTTACAGCATCATTAAGATTCATCATAAATCTTGTCATCTCAGGGTTTGTTATTGTTATATCTTTATTCATTTTGATCTGATCAATAAATAATGGAATAACTGAGCCTCTTGAAGCCATAACATTACCATACCTTGTCCCACAAAAAATTGTTTTTTTATTTTTGAGATCTCTTGAATTTGAAATCATCAGCTTCTCCATTAGTGCTTTGGACATACCCATTGCGTTAATTGGGTATGCTGCTTTATCAGTACTTAAAACAATAAGTTTTTTTATATTGTGTCTTTTCCCAAGAGTAAGTAAATTATTTGTACCTAATATATTAGTTTTTACTGCTTCCATTGGAAAGAATTCACAGGATGGAACTTGCTTTAATGCAGCAGCATGAAATACATAATCTACTGAGTCAATTGCTGATTCAATAGAGTTTATATCACGTACGTCACCCAAATAAAATTTAACCTTATTTGAGTTAACAATTTTTCTTAAATCATCCTGTTTTTTTTCATCTCTTGAGAAAATTCTGATCTCACTAAACTTTTTATTATTAATTTGATTTCTAAGGAATGCTTTACCAAAAGAACCTGTCCCACCTGTTATTAATAGTATGCTCATGAAAATAACGTGTATTTACAAATATATCGATAATATTTATATATTTTTGATAACACATGAACATTGCTTAATAGGCTTAAATAAAATGAGAAAAATAGTACTATTAACTGGTAATGAATTAAGGCATAATTTTTTTAAAAAATATATGTCCTGTCAAAAAGAATATAAAGTTATTGCATCTTTTTGTGAATCTGATGCAGGTAATATTGTAAAAAAAGTCAGTCAACAAGAAAACAATAGTTTAAGAAAAAAACATCTAGAAGAAAGAAGTAAATCTGAAGTTGAATTTTTTAAAAAATATTGTGAGGAAACTATTGATAATTCGAATACAATTTTTTTGAATAGAGGCGATATAAATTTAGATGAAAATGTCAATGAAATAATCTCATTGAATCCAGATTTAATAATTTCATATGGTTGTTCAATAATTAGATCTAGCTTGCTGAAGATATTTGAAGGTAAATTTATTAATATACATTTGGGTCTTTCTCCTTATTATAGAGGGTCTGGAACTAACTTTTGGCCGTTTGTTGAGGATGAGTTATCAGCAATAGGAACAACATTTATGCATATAGATAGTGGAATTGATACTGGAGATATTATTCACCAGATTAGAGCAAAGATTAAAAAAAATGATTCAATTCATTCGATAGGTAATAGGCTGATTAAAGATTCTGCTTCTGAATGTGTCAAGATAATCAAGAACTTTAATATGTTAAAAAAACATAAAAAAAATAGTTCTGAGGGTAGATTATACAGAAATAAAGATTTTAATGAAGAGTGCATTAAAGAGGCATATTATAATCTTGATCAAAAAATTGAAAACTATCTTTCTCAAAAAGTTACTCTTGATCAGAAATTTCCAATAATAAATGCATTTGAATAATGAAAGCAATAATGTATCATTATGTTAGCCCTAAGTTAGATGAATTCCCAAATTTAAATAGGCTTGATTTGGATTCATTTATTAAGCAATTGGATTATTTTAATGATAAATATGGTTTTATATCACAAAATGACTTTTTGGAATCTATAATAAAGGGTAAGAAAAATGATGGAGTAATATTAACATTTGACGATGGGCTTTTATGTCACTACCAATATGTATTTCATGAATTAAAAAAAAGAAATCTCTGGGGGATTTTTTACATTCCAACTTCTCCGTTTATAAAAAATAAAATTTTAGATGTTCATAGAATCCATATTCTCTTATCTAAAATTAGTGCTAAAAGTATATATTCATACTTAATAAAAAGCAATATTGATAATTTGTTTGATAATAATAAAATTGAAGAGTTTAAAGAATTAACGTATCTAACTCAAAAAAATGACGAGTATACATTATCAGTTAAAAGAATACTGAATTATTTTTTACTTTATCAACATAGAGAGAATGTAATAGATAAACTATTTAAAATGTTTATAAATTCTGAATATACTATTGATGATTATTATTTAAATATCGAGAATATTAAAGAGATGTCCTCTAATGGTATGTTAATTGGTAGTCACACAGAAAATCATATGGTAATGTCAAAATTATCCAATGAAGCACAGAAAAATGAGATTATTAGTTCCTTCAACTTTTTAGAAAAAAAACTTGACAGTCTTAGCATAAAAACTTTCTGCTACCCCTATGGTGGCTTCCATACATTTAATAAAAAAACTGAACAAATACTAGAAGATTATGGGTGTGCATTTTCATTTAATGTTGAGCAAAGAGACATATCTTTAGATGATCTTAAGAATAGAAAGCAGGCACTACCTCGTTACGATTGTAATCAATTTCTCTATGGAAAGTCAAGCAATGGCTAGGAATAAGAATTGAAGAAATTTAATGTTTTATTGACATTATTTTTCCAAGTATACTTTTTTGACAATCTGTAGTTGTTAATTGAAAGCTGTTTTAGTTTTTCCTTATCAAAGTTTTGTCTAATAATTTCTTTAATATCATCTTTGTTATAGCTGTCAAAAAAGATTTGGTCTCCATAAACCAAATCTTTCATAGGGCTTTTATTAGTTGTAATTATTGGCAGCCCATATGATAAAGCTTCAAGTATGATAAAAGGTAAATTTTCACATGAAGAGGCGAAAAGGAATAAAGATGCTTTCTCATAATATTTAGTAATTTGCTTTGGTGAAATTTGACCAACAATGTTTATCCTATTAGACAAATTATGGTTTTTTGATAATTCTTCTTTCATTATAGGATACTGAGAGTTATCTTTTCTACCTATGAGAGTTAGATTTATATCAAGCCCTTCACTAATCAACTCAACTGCAGCCCTAAAGACATTTAAATTATGTTTATATGGCAGAAAATCTGATACATATAATATATTAAAAATTATATTTTGATTACTATAGGTGTTGAATTCCTTTTGTTCTATACCATGTGGTATGACAATAGAGTTTATTTTTTTTCTAATACTTTTCTCTACAACACTTCTTGCATATTCTGTTAAAAAGATTACTCCATTTGAATTATTAAAAGAAATCAGCTGCAAAATTTTAATTAATCTAAACTTAATTCTTTTATTAAATGAAAAATTTTTAATCTCTTTTGAGTCAAATGGCAGCATATTTTGACTCATTGTAAAAAATGGCCTAAAACTAGAAAGAAAAATACCCCCTGGGGCAAAGACTAATCTACATTTATTTTTCTTAAAATAATACTTTGACATAAGAAATTGTGATATTAAAGAAAAGAAGCTATTAGAGTTTAATAACTTATTCGTAATACATTTAACAGCCTTGGTGTTTTTAAATAAAGAATTAATATTTTTATTTGAAACCACAATAAATGAAATATGTTTGTTATTATTTATAGTGTAATTAACAAACTTTTCAAGTTGTTTTTTACCTCCTCCTGTTCTAATATTTGATGCATCTATACCTATTATCATTTAAATTAATTTAAAAGAGAAATTAAAGTATTATTCCAGTTTTCATGATTTAATTCTTTTGCTAATTTATTGGAGTTAAAACTGAATTGTATTTTTTCATCTATACTCAGATCTATGAACTTTATTAAGCTTTCTTGAATAGACTCAATACTATATGGATTAAACTTAAATCCATTATACCCATCTTCTACCAAATCATATGCTGATCCGCACTTATTTGAAGATAAAATTGGAAGGCCAAGAGCAGCCATTTCATGAATAACTACTCCCCATGGCTCGTAAATACTAGGTAAACAAAAAGCATTACATTTTTTTGCAATAGAAATTATTTCTTCTTGAGTTTTTAATCCAATCAACTCTACACAATTAATTTTTTTCAAATCATTATACTGATATCCCTCACCAATAACTAGCAGTTTATGTTTAGTAGATTTTTGATTATTAATTGTTTCTATTGCATTAGCAAGAACTAATATATTTTTTTCTTTAACTAATCTGCCAATAAATAGAAACTGTAAATTTTCTTTAATAACAGTGCTTACATGATTATTAAAAAAAATTTTATCCGCAACATAAAATCCTTTATGAATATCATTTGTTTTATATCCTAGTGATTTTGCAAATTTTATTTGTTGGCTTCCAACTCCCCAAAACTTGTCAAAATATCTTTTGTATAGGAATCGACTGAATATTCTTTGTAATAATTGTTTTAATGTCCTTTGAAACAATGTATCTTGAAGAGTTACTCTTAACACCTTATTTTTTAATTTTTTTGCGATAAATAAATAGTCAGTATCCATCCTTCCAGAAATTAAAATTATTGCTGGATTAAGTTTTATAACATAATCTAAAAGGTTAATTCTTGATTTAAATTTTGTTTTGGGAATAAATTTGTATTGTTTCGTTTTTTTAATTTTTATATTACTAAAAACATCAAGGTACAATACTATAATATTATATTGAGGATACATAGAGCTAAAGTGTTTGATACAGCCCATTAAATATGGTGTTACCTCAGCATATAGAAATACAATATTATTTGACCTTGTTTTCACCTTTTATAAAATTATTCAGATAGAGTCCAAAATTTGAAAGAAAGTCAAAATTTCCTTTTTCAATATTAAAAAACAACTTATTAAATGTTGACATCGTTCTTACAAAAAAGTTTGTCTTAATTTTATTTTGATTAAATAAGAAAATACCATCACTCACATATTCATATGATTTTAGCTCACAGTTTGAATTGCTTAAATAATTAAAGTAGATTATAGATGCTCTTAGGGGCATAATTTTAGTGTCATTATCTTTAATTTTTTTTATACACTCATCTGAATTCTCAACATAATTAGCTACCGGTAATTTCATGAAAATACTAGGCCCAATTTGTATTACTTTTTTTCGCATAAAATTTGCTTCTACTGCAATTAATGAGCAAAATGAAATGATATATTCTGATATACTAATTAATTCATATGTGTCTGTTTTATCTTCAGGAAAAAGGACAATCATTTCGTTAGATAATTTTTTGTATTCAGAAGCATCAGATTTATGAATATACTTTTGGTTTGGATGCATCTTGACAACTATAGTATATTGATTCTTTAATTCCGAAGAATTTAATTTTAAAATTTCTTGAACCTGATTTAAAATTACATGTTGTCCCCAATCTGAACCTATATATCTATATTCGTCATCACTTGATGTAAAAATTGATATAATCTTTTTACCTCCTATAGTGATTTTAGGATCAATATATTTTTTAATTTGATGACTTGTAAACACTGCATCATCAATACTTTTATTAGTTAACTTAGAGTTCATAAAGTTTTCTGCAGCATTTCGTGCAGAATGTATGTTTTTCAAATAAATCTTTAAGGAATAGTCACGAACAAATTCAATTGAGTGGAACATTCTATTTTTAGCTAGAACTGGATATTTTCCATTATTAGATGCATCAAATAAAAAGAAATCATTATTAGTCTTTTCTGCAGCAAGTTTAACTGGTCTTGCACATGACAATCTCCCATTAAAAACTATAGTTGCTATTGGTTTCAGTGAATTTAATTCGTAATTAAAATAATGAAAAAGTTTAATTGATGAGTCTAACATTTTACTGTAGTATTTACTCCACTTTTTCTCAAGATTATCGACTTCTCTAATTCTAAACTGAGATGCTATTGTAGACTTAACTCCTAATTCAACTTCTTTTAAATCATCTTTATCTATTTTGTTAGAACTAAATTTTTCTAAATCTTTTTTTGTTATAAACTTATATTCTGTATTATGGTTTTTTTTCTTAAATAAATCTACTCCTCTTAGAGCTTTTTTGACACATAGATTACAGACCGATTTACTATGTTTAATATTAACTGAACAACTCTTTAATGCAGAGTTACAAACATAAAAAGTATGTGATGAATTATTTTGCTCTTGAATTTCATTAGAAACAGCAAGGCTAAGTTCTAACGAAGGACTTTGAGCAGCTAAATTTAGAAAAGTAATAGTCTTTTTTTTATTCAATGTCATGAAACTCTTTTTGATTATTCGTATTCCATAAATTATTATCTAATAATGTCTTTAAAAATAGCTCAGAACTATTACCTCTACCAAAATTCCTTATTGATTTCTTGTTTGTTTTTTCTGTTGCCTTATTTATTGCTTGTACTATTTCTTTTTTATTAAAATCTGTATTTATAATAAATGTGTTCATATCTCTTTTATGTTGCCTAGATCCAAGATTAATTGAATAAATAGAATAATATGGAGCCTCTCGAATTCCTGCTGACGAATTACCAATGATAAAGTCAGAATTTTTTAAGATTGTTAAAAAATACTCAAATCTAATAGATGGTAGTATCTTAATTTTATCAGAGTTTATTTTATTATACTCATCTATTATTGTATTAGAACCTAAATCATTATTTGGGTATATAATTATGTAGTTTTTTTCACTTTCAATTATAGAATCTACTAAACATTTAGTTTGACTGATAATATATTGAGCTTCTGTTGTAACTGGATGAAATAAACAAATAGCATATTGCTCAAAATCTATTTCATACTTTTTTTTGGCTTCCTCTATAGATGGAAGATTATCTGAAAACATCAAGTCAACATCTGGTGACCCAATAATATAAATAGATTTTTTATTTTCTCCCATTTGGATTAATCTATCTTTAGCCTTTTGATTTGATACAAAATGTAAATGTGATAGTTTAGATATTGAATGTCTAATTAGTTCATCTATAGTTCCCGATACCTCACCACCTTCAATATGAGCTACTAAAATGTTTTTAAATGATCCAACAATTGCACATGCTAAAGGTTCAGGTCTATCGCCATGGACTACAATTAAATCAGGATTAACTGAATCAACATAGTTTGAGAAGCCTTCAATAGTTTTTGAAACCGTTAAATCCATTGTGGATTCATCAGTTTTATTTTCAAACCTGTGAAAGTTTACCCTGCTGACTCTTTGAACATCAAGATATGTGTTACCATATTTTGAATCGTTATGCATACCAGTTATGAATACATAGATATCAAAACCATTATCTCTAGTCTTAAGAATAAGAGATTTAAGCTTCCCCCAGTCTGCTCTTGTTCCAGTAACAAAAATTAACTTTTTATTCAAAATCTGACCAATTTAAATGTTCTCCTTTATTAATATTCTTATTAGAGATCTTTCCTAGAACTTTATTAAAGTGTTCTGCCTTAATTTTTCCAGTTCCCGGTCTTTTTACCCATATATTATCATTTGAAAGAGTATCTCCTACTTTAATATCTTTAATACTTACAACAGTTGCAAAAGCAAAGTCTATAGTAACCTTTTCTTCTTTAGCGGGTTCCTTAGAACCTCCTAACATTGATTTAATAATTTTACTGTTTGCAATTAAATCTTTGCAATTTTTTTCGTCCATTGAACAAACTATATCGGGTCCTTGTCTATCCATATGATCTGTATAATGTCTTTCAATTATTGATGCTCCTAGAGAAATTGCAGCATATGAAGATAAATTATTTAATGTGTGGTCACTTAAACCTATTGGGATATCTTTAAATGTATTCATCAATTCTTGCATACCGCCTAGTCTTACCAAATGAAATGGAGTTGGATACAGATTAGTAGTATGTAATAATGCAAAGTCTAATTTATGATCTTTAATAATTTTTACAGCTTTATTTATACTCTCCATATTATTCATGCCTGTGCTTAGAATTATTGGTTTATTAAATTTGCAGATATATTCAATTAGAGGATAATTATTACACTCTCCACTTCCAATTTTAAAAGCAGGGACGTTAAAGTCAACAAGTCTATCAACTGCAGCTCTTGAAAAAGGGGTAGATATAAAAATCATGTTATTTTTCTCAACATAGTTTTTTAATTCTAGTTCTTCTTCATAATTTAAAGAACATTGTTCCATAATCTCATAAATTGATTTATTAGAATTCCCAGGTATTACCTCTTTAGCAATTGGACTCATTTCATCCTCAACTATATGCGTTTGATGTTTAATAATTTCAACTCCTGCTCTTTTAGCACTATCAACCATTTCTTTAGCTGTATTTAAACAACCTCCATGATTAATTCCAATTTCAGCAATTATTAACGGATGTTCATCTTTTCCTATATTTCTGTTTTTAATTTTCATTATTTAATTATAATATTTAATGATTAATTCTGCCAATTTTAAATCATCCTCATAGTCAATGTCAACTATTGAACCTATATCATTTGTTATAAATGGATATGTATTTTCTGTCATATAGTTTTTTTTGTCTAATAATATTTTTTTTGAGAAAATATATATAAGTCCATTTTCATAATATAAATTTTCTAGATCTTGATGTCTTTGGCCAATCTTATAATTTATTGGTTGATATTTTTCATTCATTATTTTACCAAATTTTTTATGTAGTATACTAACACTCATAAGAGAATTACTACCAGATCCTTCAAATGCTCTTATTGATTCTACGATAAGGGTTTTACTTCTAATAGGGTTAGTAGGTTGAAGAATGATTATGTTTTCAAAACTAATTTGTTCTGAAATTAGGTGTTCATAAAAATCAAGAATAACATCATTGGTTGTTGTTTCATCTTCAGCTAAGCTAACCGGCCTATTGTATGTTGAGACCTGATATTTTTTTGCTAAATCTATTATTAAATCATCGTCAGTGTTTACCCAAATATTTTTTCTTTTAAAATATTTTACAGCATATTCTATTGAGTGAGATATTAATGGTTTACCATTTAATTTTTTTAAATTTTTTCCTTTAATTCTTTTTGAATTTTTTCTAGCAGGTATAACCACAATATAATCTTTATAATTCATTATAATACTTCTTTAAAATAGTTAAAGGTCTTTTCAATTCCCTCTGGGATTTGAATTGTTGGATTCCAATTGAGAATTTCTTTTGCTCTTGAGATATCAGGTTTTCTTATTTTTGGATCATCTGGAACTGAATCTATAAATTCAATTTTATTTTCTCCATACTTATCTGTAATTAGTTTTGCTAAATTAATGAGAGATATCTCTGTATCATTACCTAAATTAATTGGTGAATCAAAATCAATTTCCATTACTTTAACTAATGCATTAATCATATCATCAATATAACAGAAACTCCTTGTCTTATCACCACTACCATATATATTTAATGATTTTCCCTTTATTGTATTTACTAAAAAATTACTAATAACTCTACCGTCATTTGCCATCATTCCAGGACCGTAAGTATTAAAAATTCTAATTGTTCTTGTCTGAACCCCAAAAATTTTTCTGAATTCATAACAGAGAGTCTCTGCTACTCTTTTACCTTCGTCATAGCAGGATCTAACTCCAGAAGTGTTTACGTTTCCAAAGTAATTTTCTTTTTGAGGATGAACTAAAGGATCACCATAAATTTCACTTGTACTTGCCTGAATAAAAACTGCTGATTTATCTTTAGCTAATTCTAACATTTTTTTTGTTCCAATATAGTTAGTATCCAAAGTAAAAAGTGGATCTTTTTGATAAATAGGGGGGCTTGCAGGACAAGCTAAATTAAATATAATATCAATTTTAGATTCAATTGATGGTAATTGAGTTATTGATGCGTTAATAAAACTAAAGTTTTTATGATTTTTATAACTTTCAATTGATTTAAGGCTGCTAGAATAGAGATTGTCAACTCCAATTATTATATTATCATTAATTAACTTTTTTATTAGATTTTGTCCAATAAATCCCGCACAACCTGAAATTAAAACTGTTTTCATATTACTTTGTCAATTATATTATTTTTGATTTCATATACCTTATTACAGTCAGCTAGTGACTTTTGTTTATGACTTATAAAAATTATTGTAATCATCTTATTAATTTTTTTTAGTAACTGAAGAATATTTTTTTCAGTTTTAGGATCTAGACTACTCGTTGATTCATCCAAAACAATTACTTGTTTTTCATTATAAAGAGCTCTTGCAATTGCTACTCTTTGTTTTTGTCCACCTGAAATTTTTATTCCATTTTCACCAAGAGAATTAAATAAGTTATCCTTAAAAATATCATAAAGCTCAACTTTTTTAAGTACATCCTTTATTTTTTTTATGTCTATTTTATCCTCATTAAAACTAAACGAAATATTATGCCTAATATCATGATCCATTATAAATGGATCCTGAGGTACATAAGAAAAAAGATTATGTATAATATTCTGATTAATTTCCCTATCATCAATAAAGTAGTTGCCACAATTGGGTTTAAGAAGACCACAAATTAGCTTTATTAATGTAGACTTTCCAGAGCCACTTGGTCCAGATATACCTATAAAGTCATTTTTTATAATTTCGAAATCCAAAGATTTAAAAATTGGTTTTGATTTATTGTAACTAAAGGTGAGTTTTTTGTATGATATTTTATTAAAAGAAGGTAAATCTTGTATAATTGGACTTTCCTGTTCAAAATTTAATAAAGTAACTAATTCCTTAAAGGGTGAAGAAAAATATTGAAGTGTTTGTAATGAACTTGAAATTTTATTTAAAGAGGGAATTACTTTATAGACTGAAACAGCAAGAACACTTAGGTATGAAATTAATAATTCATTTTTATTCAAGAAATGAAGAGTAACTATCAAAGAGAACAGAAAAATGAATATAAACAACTCGAATATACTTTTTGGAAGTTTTGCAAAAAAATTATACCTAGCACCAGCTCTATTAATTTTTTTTGTAAAAGTTTTATAGTTGTTTATAAAGGAAAATTGAGAATTATGCATTTTAATTAAATCAAATGCTCTAAAAGTTTCAGATATGTTTTTAATTCTATAATTATTATTTTTTGCATATTCAATGCCAAAATTTCTAACATTATTTGAAACAGAAGTTGTAAAAATTAATATTAGTAAAACAGAAGAAACAAAAACTATACATCCTAAATAAGGATCATAAAAAAATATTAGTAAGGAAACAAAAAATAAAAGGATAATCTCATTTATGATAGAAATTAAAGGAGTAATTAATTGATTTCCAATTTTAACAGCCTCTTGTGATAACAATCTTAATATTCTTGGAGAATTTTCATTAATGTAAATACCATATTTTAAATTTATAAATTTAGTATACAACGAATTATTGATTCTGTTTTGAATGTTTTGACTAATTCTTTCCTGAAAGAAATTAAAGGAAATTTGAAATATAGTTTTAAATATAATAACACTCAGCATAAGTATAGCAGAGTTTATAATTAAGTTTTCTTTAGGTAAAATCTCATTAAATATTATTGATATTTTAGATTCTGAAATATTTTGTCCAGAAATAACAAGCAATAAGTATACTATTGTAGTTATTGATAACAATTCTATGAAAGTATTGACTATTGATAAAAGAAAGCTAAGAACAAGTCCTTTAGATTCCTTCCTGTTCAAAACTTTGAGAATAGTGTTCGATAACTTTAAAAAGGTATTAATTCTACTAATCAAAATTTCTCAATTTAGTATTGCCAACGCTTATATAATTAACCAGATTTTCAATTTCATTCGGATTGATAAGGTTCCTTCCATCTGCTATAAATAATTCATTATCAATTAGATTAGATAACTCTGTCCAATCAATAGATTTAAACTCATCCCATTCAGTTAGTATTGCAATACAGTTTGAATATTTTGCTGCGTCAATAATATTATCACAAATAGTTATTTTTTTTAAAATTTGTTCTTGAGCATTAAGACTAACAGTTTTAATAATATCATTTAATATTGTTTCTTTGGAAACCATTGGATCATAGATTTTAATATTAACTCCTTCATCTAAAAGTGTTTTTGCAACATCTATAGAAGCCGATTCTCTACTGTCATTTGTATCCTTTTTAAATGACCATCCAAAAATTGAAACAACTTTAGATTTTATATTATCTCCAAGGATCTTAATAATTCTGCTTGAAAATCTTTGTTTTTGAAAATCATTGATCTTTAAAACTTGGTGCCAATACTCTCCTACTTCATCTAGTCCATAATGATTACATAGATAAACCAAGTTTAAAATATCTTTTTTAAAACAAGATCCTCCAAAACCAACTGATGCATTTAAAAATTTATTTCCAATTCTTGAATCTGCTCCGACTGCTTTAGCAACTTCAAAAATTTCTGCACCTGAAATATCACACAAAGCGGATAAGCTATTTATTGATGAAATCCTTTGAGCAAGAAATGCATTTGAAGCTAATTTTGATAATTCAGAAGACCAAGAATTTGTTGTGATAATTTTGTTTTTATCGACCCAATGATTGTAAATCTTAACAATCTCATTAACAGCAATAACTCCACTTTGAGATTTATCTCCACCAATTAAAACACGATCTGGATGTAGTAAATCATCTATGGCTGTTCCTTCAGCTAAAAACTCAGGATTTGAGATTACTTCAAAATTTAATCTATTATTGAAATTTGTTAAAGTGTTTTTAATTTTCTGTGCAGTCCCCAATGGTGCTGTTGATTTCTCAACAATAATTTTGTCACTTTCAGATACTAATGCAATTTTTTTTGCACATTCCTCAACATGCTTTAAGTCTGCAGCCATTCCTTTACCCTCACCTTTTGTTTTAGTAGGAGTATTTACAGCCATAAATATTATATTTGATTTTTTAATAGCACTATCTATTTCAGTTGAAAAAAAGAGATTCTTATTTCTAGTTTTTTCAATAATTTCGGATAATCCAGGTTCATATACAGGGAGTTTGTCAAGAGGCCCATTCCATTGACTGATTCTCTCATCACTTATGTCAACTACATTAATAATATAATCAGGACACTTATATGCAATTACCGCCATAGTTGGTCCACCAACATATCCTGCTCCAATACAGCATATATGTTTTTTTTCTATTGATTCTTCTTTATTAGCCATGATGATGATTGTATTTTCTCTCCTAAGCCATCTATTAATTCAATACCTAAACTGTTACATAATTCTTTTTCTGGAACACTTTCTGACGACTGATCTCCTCCATTTCCAAAAAATAATTTATACTCACTTTTATGTATATTATATAGATGTTCTATTGTCTTTGACACTGATCTATCTCTATCAATTGATAAATAAACTTTGTCAGTTATTGATAGTGCTTTTATAATTTCAACCCTTTCGTCTTCCAACATAAACTCATTTGAGCCCTTTAGATGTCTTTGATAATCATTATTAACAATAACAAAAAGTTTATCAAAATTTTTTTTAGCAATTTTGAAGTATTCAATATGTCCAATATGGAGTGGATTGAAATATCCCGAAACAATTATTGCTCTATTTTTCATTTAATCGATTATAATCATCCTCTATTCTTACTATATCATCTTCCCCAAAATATTCTCCTGTTTGTATTTCAATAAAAACAGTTTCCGTATTACCACTTTGAATTCTATGTTTTGCATATTTTGGAATTCTAATTGTGTCTCCTATTTTGTAGTCTTGAACTTTTCCATCTATTGTTATTTTTCCGTGACCCTTTATGATTACCCAAACCTCTGATCTTTTTTGATGATATTGGTATGATAACCTATGATTGGGAAGGATTTCAATTCTTTTAATTTTATAATTTTCAGATTCTTGAATTATAAAAAATTGCCCCCATGGTCTAATTTCTGTTTTTAAATTTTTAGTTTGCCTCATATAGAATTATATGCTTTTGAATTGAATTAAACTTTGATGAGAGATAAAAATTAACCTTTCTATCAATAATTTTTTCAATTTTAGGTTCTAGCTGATTTATATAATTCATATCTAAATCATTACCAATTAAAAAAACTTCAATGTTTCCGGTATCCTTTCCTTCTGCATAATCACCTACCAAAATTATTTGATTCACATTTCCCATCTTTTCTAAAACATTTTCTACAATATCCTCAAGTCCTAAGTGTTTTAGTACTACGCCTCTTAAAGTTTTATATAATGGGTGATCAGAATTAACTTGATATTCTACCTTGTTGTTATTTTTTATTTTATTTAAATAACCTGCATCATATAAATTGTTTAATTCTTTTCTTATTGAATTTGTAGATTCACCCATTTCATTTGCAAGTCCATTTAAATGTCCTTTATTAGCTTGGGAGATAAAAAACTTTAACAATAATCTCAACCTTGTCTTTGATGTAATTAAATTATTTAACATAAACAAGTACCAAAAGTACTTAAAATTATATATCTATACAAATTACTTAAAAATTTCTATTAAGAATAGGTTAATTAATATCTACAAAAAACTAATTTTACTAAAGAATTTATTTTGGACATAAATATGTTTATATATTATTTCATAATTGTAGTTTTAAGCTTTAGTTCAATATTTTTTTTTCAAAAACTTTTTTTTTCAAAAAAATTATATGACGACATAAACAACAGATCGTCTCATACATCTGTTGCGACAAGATCTGGGGGCATATCAATTTTTAGTACTATATTTATTTTAAGCTTTTACAGCTACATAAAAGGCATAGAAATTTATGATTTCTCACTAATTGTTCCGCTCAGTATTTTGGTTTCTATAGGCTTATATGATGATATATACAAACTTGATTTTAAACTAAAGTTTATTTTTCAAATTATTGCTGCAAAAATCATTATAGATAATGGCCTGATTATTGACAATTTGCACGGTTTTTTTGGGATTTATGAAATTGGTAGACTAGCATCACAAGTTCTAACAATATTTATCATTGTTTCAATAATTAATGCAATAAATTTTATTGACGGAGTTGATGGCTTAGCGATCTCAGTTATACTAATTTTTTTAACAGGCTTTGAGTTTTTTGCATCTTCACAAACACCATTATTTAAGTTGACAGTCATATCAATACTGAGTATTATTCCACTTATATATTTTAATTTTAAAAAAGACAAAAAAGTATTTTTAGGTGATTCAGGATCACTTTTTCTTGGTGGATTAGTAAGTATATATGTAATTTATATTTTAACAAATGAATATATCATAAAAGAACAATTTGATGTCCATAAAATATTATTTGTTTTTTCAATACTGTCTTATCCCATAATTGATATTGTAAGAGTAGTTTTTAATAGGATATTAAATGGCAGATCCCCTTTTCTAGCAGATAAGAATCATATTCATCATAAAATATTAAAGAATACAAAAAGTCATATAAGTACAACAATATTGATATCTCTAATTAGCATGTTTTTATTAATTTTAATTCAAATTATATTTTAGTAATGAGATATTTTATTTTTATGATAGTTTTAATTTTTTCTTCATGTTCTCCAAATATGTGTCCAGAGTTATCGATGAAAAAGCCCAACTACTATGTTGAAAAATATCTAACATATTATGATGGGAAGGAATATACAGGCAGATGCACTGTTTATAATTTAGATACTCTCAGATCTATTCAACAATATAAAAATGGTTATGATCACGGAAAATGGAAATTTTATCATTCAAACGGAAGAATTGAGACAAAAGCAACTTTTAACATGGGTAAAAGGGAAGGAAAATGGAAATATTTTTACGATAACGGAAACCTAAGACAAGTTTCTAATTACAAAGATGGCCTTAGAGAAGGAATTTGGTTTAGATTAGATATAAAAGGGGATACCTTATGGGTAGAAAAATATATAAATGATGAGGTTGTTTTAAATTAAAGGCAAAAGTTATTGTAAACATCTTTAGAACCATTCCCAGAAAACTCAAATTTAACTGCCTTACTTAGATAACTGCATCCCTTAGAAACTGAATCAAGTTTTATCAACATTAATCCTTTATAAAATTCTGATTTACCATTTTTAGGATTTAATTCATATATAACTTTATCGAAATAATAGTTTGCTTCTTTAAATTCATTAGCCATATTATATGATATAGCAGCATTTTCAAAAAAAGTATATTCGCTATCTTCAATTTGTGATGCAATTACAAATAATTCGGCTGCATCAAGGTATTTTTTTTCTTGAAATAATTTTTCTGCCTCTAGACTTACATCAACTGAGGCAATAATTTGATTTTCTCCCTTAAGCATAAACTTTTCAAGTATGTCAGTACCAATATCATCTTGAATATTAAACTTTTGTCTATACTCTTTTAATAAATTATTTATTTGATTATCACCAGCTCCAACTAAAGCAAATCTACTGTAGAAATAATCTACCCAATGAGAGGAATTTTCAACCCACTTAATTTTATTAAATGCATTTTCCAACTCCACTGTATCTTTTCTATATTTAAGTGTTTTAAAATAAATGGTTCTATGAACATTCGCGTTAGGCAAAGCGTCAAAAGCTTGCTTTGCATAATAATATGCACTATCATATTCTTTTTGATTAAAATATAAATCTGCAATTTCTGCTTCAGCTGCTTTTAAGTATGGATTAATATCTTTTCTCATAGCCTCGAAATAAAATTTTTTGGCTATTTCAATTGAATCTATTTTCTCAAAATATCTTGCTTGAAGAAATTTTATTGGTAATGTAGTTATTGTTGTATTAGGGTATTTTCCACTATTTGACTTTACGATATCTATTGGCACGAACCATGAAGCATTATTATAATCAAACATAACATATGATTGATATTGAGATGATTCAAATATTCTATAATTTGAATAACAAACAATCAATAAAACTAATAAAACCGATGATTTTAATAATAATTTCATTTTGATTTTGTTAAAGACTCAAAGCCAATTAAAATAAAAATAAAGTATAAATGTGAAATTGGTCTTGCAATTGGAAAATTTAGCATTGAATCAATAAAATAAACTCCCATTGCTCCAATTAAACATATACCTAACAACTTTTCTTTTGAATTATACAAATATCTTAATAAACCCTTTAGCGGATAAATAAATATTGCTAAGTAAGCTAGCAGACCCAATAAACCTGTTTCTGAAGCAATTTGTAAAAAATCGTTATGTGCATGATATGGAACTCTGTACTCTTCCAAATTTCCTACATCATATTTTATCGATTCAAATTTCCAGTTTCCAACTCCTATTCCATTTAATGGACGCTGACTAATTATTTTTAAAGAAACATTATAAAATCTGAGTCTTTCACCTATTGATTGATCTTCTGTATTTATTGATATAGTTGAGACCCTATCTAAAAGAAGGTTTGATGAAATATCATTCCTTATTATAGGACCTACAGTTAAATAGCTTGAAATAAAAGTTAGAAGTAGAAAGAGTATCTTAAACCTAATGATTTTATGATTATGCTTTGATATTACTAAAAATGAGATAATAAAAAGATTTAAAATAATAAACGCTAATATCGCTCCTCTAGTTAAAAGAAAAAATAAGGCTGAGGAGACAAAGAATAAAATTATAAAACCAAAAACATCATACCTCAGACTATTCTTTGACTTAAATAAGATATAGTAGACGAAGGAGGATTTAATAACAAGTGAGAATGCTGTAATATTTACATTACCAGAAAACCCTCTATATACGTTCAATCTTTCAAATGTGTTACCATTAATTAATACATAATCAAAAACACTATAAAGAACTGCAATAGATTCAATGATTAGTGAAATAATTGTAAAATATATCAAAATCTTTAAAAAATTTAAATTGTACAACTTTACAATTAACAATATTACAAGAAAGCTAAACATGAAGGTCAAGTACTGCGATAGAACAACTAATGATTCAATCTTGTTTGTGGCAAACAAAATTGAAATAACTGAGATTCCTATATATATAGAGTAATAAAGAAAAGTTTTATTTTGTTTTACTGCATTACTGATTTTTTCAAATGAAAATGTGCTAAAAATATATAGCAGCGATAAAAAGTTAGAAATTGCTAAAAATAAAAACTGGGGATGAATCCTATCATAAGCATTTTCAACTCTACCAATTAGAAAACTAAAAAAAAATAAACCTAGAGTTAGAACCGGAATGTATCTAATCATATTGTAAAAATAAAAAAAACCCTCCAAAAGGAGGGTTTAATTTTTAAGTGTATGGTTTAAGTTATTAACCTAACCAAGTAACTCTACTTACACTTACAGCAGCAACTGCGTTAGAAGTAGCAGCAGCTACAGCATCTTCAGCTGATGCAACATCAGTTCTTTCGATCTGAGTTTTTGCATAATTTCCAGGCATGAAAGTGTTAGCAGTATATGAAGTTGTAAATTCAACCCATGTTACTGAACCACCTGAACCACCTGTCGTTGTTAATGTAGATATTGTATTTTCGTCAACACCACCTACAGTTGATTCTACAGTTACGATTATATCTGTATCAGTTGTAGCGTCGTCAGACTCTAATATACTTGAACCGATAACATAATCAATATTTGCAGCATTAGTAGCAGTTACAGTACCTGCAGCAATTGACATATCAACGTCAACCCCATATCCAGCACTATCTACTTGAAGCATTGTGATCGCAATTGAACCATTAGTGTCAACAAGTGTTGCAATAGCAGAAGCTGAAGCAGTACCTGAAGCACCATATTTGTTAGCCCATGCAGTTACAATACCATCACCTATATCAGCAATAGTAGTAAGTGTTTCACTTACACCACCCTGTGAGAAAGTAACTGAGTTAGATCCTACAGTGAATGTAATTAAATCATCTAAACCAATACCATAGTTAGTTGAACTTACAGCAGCAGCGTTAGCCGTTGTTGTAGTATATCTCTGACCAAGAATTGTTGCAGTAGATCCTCCACTTTCATATTGAACTAAAGAAACAGTTCCAGTTGAACCGTAACCTCTTTTAGCATCAAGTGTAACATTTGCAGCAGTAGCTCTTGATAAGTTAACAGCGGACTCAATTGCACTAACCTGAAGGTCTTTGTTTGAAGTACCTAAAGTAAGGGCAGTACCTCCACCTCCTACAGTAGTATCAAATAAAGCAACACCGTTAACAGTTAACTGAACAGTACCAGAAGAAGCCCAATCAACTTGGAATCCTCTTTTTGCCTTTTGAGCAGCCTTCGCAGCATCAGCAGTATTAGCAGTTGCTGGAGTCATTTTAAGTACAGTTGCCTCATTTGTAGTTGAAGAAACAGAAGTAGTACCTAATACGTTTAATGTAGTAGTAGTTGTACCAGTTGTTTCAGTATCAGTTTCAGTAGAAACAGTATCAAAGTTTACTTGTACAGTATTATCTGCGTCTGCAGCAATTGCAGTTAAGTATACTTTCATAGTATCCATACCTGAAGTACCATCGTCAAATGAACCAGCATCACCAGATGCACCATCTGCTTTATCAGTTTCACCATCTGATGTGTTAGAAGCTGAAACAGCAGTTAAGTCATTATCATAAAGGTTAACAGTTGCAGAAGTTGCACCACCTTGGTCTTTAAGACCTGTCATGTCAAGTTCTGTTAATGCATCATTTCCAGTAACTGTAAATGTAGAAACATCGTCACCTGTTGTGTGTAGCTTAGTTAAACCTAAGTTATCTGTTACAACAAAACTAACTGAAGTGTTAGCAGTTGCACTTCCTTTATTCTCCATGTTTGAAGTATGGTTAAAGTCAGCAACAGTTAAGTTGTTTGAACCAGTTAATGAAATACTTCCAATTAAAGAACCTGAAGCAACAGTTAAAGATGTTAAATCAGTTGCACTTGAAATTGTTAAGTCTGTCATTGTAGCATCAATAGATAAAGTTTCAAGATTAGCTTCATCTAAGTAAAGGTCTAATAACTCACCTGTAATGGTAAGAGTTTTAAGATCTGTACCACCAATAGATGCAGAAGTTGCGTAATCCTCTAAGTAACTAGTGCTATATAAAGCAGCAGAAACTGCAGCCTGAGCAGTAGTTAATGTAGGATCCCAGTCGTTCTTGAAATCTAAAGTTGCAGTTACAAGGTCAGTAGCACCATCTAAATCAATTCTTACAGAATCAGTTGTAGTTAGTGTTTCAACACCAGCGTTAATATCTAACTCTCCGTAGAAACCAGATACTGTAGCAGTAGCAACGTTAGTTAAGTCAATTATACCGTCATCGATTTTAGATAGAGTAACAGAACCTGGACCGTTTAAAGTCAATGTAATGTCAGTCTGAGTACCAGCAGCATTAACATCATCTAAGCTAGCGATATCTAGAGTAGCACCTTTCTTAGTAGTAATAGTAAGAGCAGC
>MDTC01189743.1_pt1 | contig 33832 bp, 25 predicted proteins | sample 811181 | NCBI WGS metagenome assembly MDTC01 (sample SAMN05326644, study PRJNA326480) | marine metagenome | isolation source: seawater | place: Pacific Ocean: North | collected 2011
AAAATTATTATTGCGGGTACTGGTGAGGTTGGGTTTCACCTATCTAAGTTACTTGCACAAGAGTCTCACGACATTGTCGTTATTGATTACAGCCAAAAAGCTCTTGAGAAAGCTACAAAAAATTTAGACGTCTCAATAATTAAAGGCGACGCTACATCTATAAAAATATTAGAGAATGCTGGAATTTCCAAAGCAGACTTATTAATCGCTGCAACCTCTACTCAACAAGTAAATATATTATCATGTGTAATTGGTAAGAAGTTGGGTGTGAAAAAATGTATTGCAAGAATATCTAATAGTGAGCTTTTAAGGAGAAGAGACTCTTTTGACTTTAAATCGATCGGAATTGATGAGGTTATATATCCAGAAACTTTAGGCGCATCAGAAATAAAAACACTTCTAAAAGAGTCTGCTGTTTCTGATTCCTATGATTTTGATAAAGGAAAGTTAAAACTTATGGGAATTAAAATTGATGATAGATCAGACTTGAGAGATAAATCTCTAGCTGAAACAACCTATCTTAATCCCAACACAAGTTTTACCCCTGTTTCAATAGTAAGAGATATTGAAGATAAAATCGAAAATGAAACAATTATTCCCAGATCGCACAATGTCCTAAAAGAAGGAGATATTGCTTACTTTATTGCTAAGGCAGATGAGGGTGTCGACACAGTTCTATCTTTATCTGGAAGAAAAAATTTGCAGATTAAAAATATAATGATATTTGGAGGTTCTGATTTGGCATTTATTTCTGCTAAGCACTTGTCAAAAAAATATAATGTTAAATTGATTTGTGAGGATTTACCTAGATGTGAAAAATTTGCTGATGAGTTGCCAAATGTTATGGTTTTAAATGGACTTGGAACAGACGTTGACTTTTTACGAGAAGAAGACTTGGAGTCAATGGATGCCTTCCTCGCATTGTCAAATGAGACTGAAAAAAATATTTTAGCCTCACTAGCTGCTAAAGAATCTGGTGTTAAAAAAACAATATCACAAGTTGAGAATATAGAATTTGTACCTTTAGCTCAAAACATGGGATTAAATACTACTATCAATATTAAATATTTAACAGCAAATTTTATCGTTAATTATATCAGAGAGGGAGAATTGCTAAATTTTACCACCGTTGAAGGTTTAGATGCTGAAGTAATTGAAATTGAGGTAAAGGATGGTTCAAACGTATTATTACAACCATTAAAAAATCTAAACTTTCCAAAAGATGGTATTGTTGGAGGAGTAATAAGGAATAATGAAGCAAAAATTCCTAGGGGTGATTTTATTTTTCAAGTAGGTGATAGGGTTTTGATTGTTACTAAGAAAGAAGGTAAGAAATCAATTGAGTCAATGTTCAAATGAAATTTAATTTAAATGTTATAGGTAATATAATTGGCATTCTGCTGATGATTAATGGTTTCTTGATGCTGACAGCGGTTCCTTTTGGCCTCTATTATATGGAAACTACTTGGAAAGGTATTTTGATTTCTAGTTTTATAAATTTTGCTTTTGGATTCTTACTGTATTTTAGAACAAAAGACACAAGAAATAAAGAATTGAGAAGAAGGGATGGATATCTTATAGTTACATCCAGTTGGATTTTTATGTGCTGTTTTGGGATGTTACCGTATATAATTACTGGTCAAATCCCAGATCTAACTAATGCATTTTTTGAAACTGTGTCTGGTTACACAACAACTGGTGCAACAATTTTGGATGATATAGAATCTCTTGATAATTCAATTCTATACTGGAGAAGTTTAACTCAGTGGATTGGAGGAATGGGAATAATTGTTTTAGCAGTTGCTATTCTTCCATTCCTAGGAATTGGTGGAATGCAGTTATTTGTTGCTGAGGCGCCCGTATTCTCTCTTGACAAATTACAACCAAGAATAAAGGAGACGGCTCAAAGACTATGGTTAATTTACATATCTTTTACCATTTTACTCTTTTTCATATTATGGGCTGAGGGAATGGAAATTTTTGATGCTATTAACCATGCTATGACCACTTTTGCAACTGGTGGATTCTCAACAAAAAATGCAAGTATTGGTTATTTTGAATCTCCTTTAATTCAATATACGATAATTTTATTCATGTTTATATCTGCTACAAACTTCACATTAACATATTTTGCCATAAAATTAGACTTTAGTAAAATTATTAAAAATGAGGAGTTCAACATATACTTCTTATTTATCACTGTTCTTACACTTATCTTATTTTCAACATTGTATGTGATCGATAGTTCATATGCTGAGGAAACTTTTAGAAGTGCTTTTTTTAATATTGTCTCAATAGTTACAACAACAGGTTTTACAACTGCAGACTTTACAGGATGGAATGATTTTATAACAATTTTATTTTTTATTTTAATGTTTTTTGGAGCTTGTGCAGGATCAACATCAGGTGGGATAAAACTGGTAAGACATGTCGTTTTATTAAAAAATAGTTATAATGAAATTAAGAGGCAGTTACATCAATCTGGTGTATTTACTTTGAAATTTAACAACAGAAAAGTTCCAAATGAGGTAATATCAAATATTCTCGCTTTTATGATGCTTTATGTTGTTATTTTTTCATTAGGTTCAGTCATAATGGCTTTTATTGGTGTTGATTTTGAGACAGCTATTGGTTCAGTTGCTGCTACACTTGGTAACGTCGGTCCTGGAATTGGAGACGTTGGACCCTCGGGGACATATAACTCCATACCAGTTGCAGGTAAATGGTTTTTGTCTTTATTGATGTTTATTGGTAGATTGGAGCTCTTTACTTTTTTAATGATTATAACTCCAATTTTTTGGACAAGTAGATAATGGATTTATATTATATTATTTGGAATGCCAACCCGGAAATTATTTCAGGACTTCCACCTAGATGGTATGGTGTTTTATTTGCATTAGGTTTTCTTTTGGGGAGTTATATAATGAGCTGGATATACAGGTTAGACAATAGGGATCCTAATGAAGTTGACAGACTTACTCTTTACATGGTTATTTCTACAATTGTTGGTGCAAGGATAGGTCATTGTTTATTTTATGATCCTGTATACTATTTATCAAACCCTTTAAAAATACTTTATGTGTGGGAAGGAGGTTTAGCAAGTCATGGAGCAGCAATATCAATCATAATAGGTATGATAATATACTCTAGAAAAGTGAATGAAAATTTCTATTGGGTTATGGATAGAATTGTAATTGTTGTCTGTCTTGCTGGAGCATTCATTAGAACTGGAAATTTTATGAATTCTGAAATTTTAGGTTTACCAACAGGTACGGATAATGGTGTTGTTTTTGTTAGAGGTGTCAATGATATTTTATCCTACAGATTTGATGGAAGAGTTGATCGAATTTCTTTTCAAAGTCGTGATGAAGAATTTTCTGAAAACGGTGTTCCTATTACAATTAAAATTAAATATCAAGATGATCTTGTAATTGACGAGGAGTTCGAAAATAATTTCTATTCGTCGAGTATTAAAAGTTTTATGACTGGTTATGAGGGTATAAGAAAACATATCTATGAGGAGGAAGGAAAAGATTTAGATTATAAAATTTTTAAAAATAAAAATGTCTACTACGCAGAAATTTATACCCAAGGTATACCAAGACATCCTGCCCAGCTATATGAGGCGTTTTATTGTTTATTACTTTTCATAGGATTATTATCGTTATGGTACTTTAAGAGAAACAGTTTAAACGATGGTTTTATTTTTTCAATTTTTATGATAGTATTATGGTCTCTACGAATTATAGATGAGCTCTTTAAAGAAAACCAAGTAACTTGGGAGGATGACATACCATTTAACATGGGTCAGTGGTTAAGTATTCCTATGATTATTTTGGGTATTTATATTTTTATCAAAACTTTTCCAAGTAAAAAATCTATATAACTCTTATAGCAAACCTATCGTTTACTTATAGTCGTGAAAGGAGTAATATTTAAAAAGTTAATTGGTTTAGTTAAAGATCTCAATACAAAAAATTTTGAAGATCTTTTAAAAATTTATCAGCAGCTACTGCTAATTACTTCAGGAGATTTTAATAAGACCATATCTATAATGACAGAGTTAGATAGGAAACATAATTTTACACCTGAAAATTATGGAATTGGAGATTTTATAGAGGACTTAAAGAAAAAGGGATATATAAAAGAAAACCCCAATGATCAGAAAATCAAAATAACAAAAAAGTCTGAACTTGAGTTAAGACATTCTGCTCTTGATGAAATTTTTGGAAAATTGAAAAAGGATAGATCAGGTAGCCACCAAACAAATTCTTTTGGTTCTAGTTTAGATTTTGATACATCGACAAAGCCATACGAGTTTGGTGATAACATAGAAAATATTGCTTTTAATGAATCAATAAAGAATGCTCAGAAAAATTATGGAATTGAAAACTTTCAACTTTCTGAGAGTGATCTTGAAACCTATGAGACCGACCAAAAATCACAAACCTCAACCGTATTATTGATCGATATAAGTCATTCGATGATTTTGTATGGTGAAGATAGGATAACTCCAGCAAAAAAAGTTGCTATGGCATTATCTGAAATGATTATGAGAAAATATAAAAAAGACACATTGGATGTAGTAGTATTTGGAAATGATGCCTGGGAAGTCAAGATTAAAGATATCCCTTATCTCAGTGTTGGACCTTATCATACTAACACAATTGCTGGTTTAGAATTGGCTATGGATCTTCTGAGGAGAAGAAAAAATAAGAATAAGCAAATTTTTATGATTACAGACGGGAAGCCAACTTGCATGAAAGTAGGAATTAATTATTATAAAAATGCTTTTGGGCTAGACCCTAAAATATTAAATAAGACTTATAACTTAGCTGCAGTATGTAAAAAAAATGGAATCAGAATAAATACTTTTATGATTGCCTCAGATCCTTATCTAATGGAATTCGTAGAAAAGTTTACAGAAATTAATGACGGTTCAGCTTATTTTGCTGATCTAAAAAATCTTGGGTCAATGATTTTCAAAGATTATAATAGAAATAAAGTTAAAAGGTACTAGTATGGAACCAAATAAATTAAAAACAATAGCAGACTTGAAATCATGTGGTTGGGAGTCTAAAACCGTTAAAGATGAATTAAGGGATAACCTCATAAATTCAAAAAAAAATAAAATTGATATCTTTTCTGACATTCATGGGTATAATGAAACAGTAATTCCAGATCTTGAAAGGGCTATTCTTTCTAAGCATGATATTAATTTCCTAGGTTTAAGAGGACAAGCTAAAACCAAGATTGCAAGAAATTTAGTTGAATTATTAGATGAATATATTCCAATTGTTTCCGGATCTGTCCTAAACGATGACCCGTTTAACCCAATTTCTTTTTACGCTAAGGATTTAATTAATGAAAAAGGTGATTCAACTCCTATATCATGGATTCATAGAGACAGGAGATTTACTGAAAAGCTAGCCACACCTGACGTAACAGTTCCTGATTTAATTGGAGATGTTGATCCCATAAAGGCTGCTAACCTAAAGTTATCTTTTTCAGATTATAAAGTAATTAATTATGGTCTTGTTCCAAGATCCAATAGGTGTATATTTGTTATTAATGAAATTCCTGATCTTCAACCAAGAATTCAGGTATCATTATTCAACATCCTTCAAGAAAACGACGTTCAAATTAGAGGTTTTAATTTTAGAATGCCTCTGGATATTCAATTTATTTTTACAGCTAATCCTGAAGATTATACTAATAGAGGTAATATAGTTACTCCTCTAAAGGATAGAATTGGAAGTCAGATACTAACGCATTATCCCAAATCAATTAAGGTTTCAAGAAAAATAACAGAACAAGAAAATCGGTCATCATCTGTTGCAAAAGAAAGTATACATGTCCCGGAGCTTGCTAAAGATCTTATCGAACAGTTGGCCTTCGAGGCGAGAGATTATGAATTTGTTGACACTAAGAGTGGTGTTTCTGCAAGATTAACAATCTCTGCATATGAGTATATGTTAGCATCTGCAGAGAGAAGAATGTATCAAGAAGGAAAAGATTCCACAACAGTTAGGATATCAGATTTTCTTTCAATTATACCAGCGGTTAATGGTAAATTAGAACTCGTATATGAAGGTGAGCAAGAGGGATCTTATATTGTTGTTTTAAATTTAATAGGAAAGACTATAAAGACAATGTTTAATAAAATGTTTCCAGTTGTTGATAAGAAAAAATCGAAAGAAAATCACTATGCGGAAGTACTTTCTTGGTTTGAAAAAAATAAGTTGGAGCTGGAGAATAATATAACAGATTCAAAATATTCAGAATCGCTTTACTCTGTAAATGGTCTTGACAGTCTAGTTAAAAAACATATTAAAACGATTCAGGATAATGAAAAAGAATTTTACATGGAATTTATTCTTCATGGGATTTCTGAGAATAGTTTGATTTCGAAAAAATATACCTCAACAAGTGTTGATTTTAAAGACTTAATCTCTGACATATTCAAAGGTCAACAAGATATAAAGTAGGTTATCGTGATTGAGGAAAACAACCACAAGGTCTCTCTTTAAAGGAGTATCCAATACCAATCTCAAAAGTGTTACCGATATTATTCCCTATCGCCATCCTTGCATAGACTTTTAATTTTTTATTAGAAATACCCAAAGTTGGTTTAATTATAGCTTCACTAGCATTATTGAACTTTTCAAGACCAAATCCAATCCCTAAAAATGGGGACAACTCATAGTCAAAAAAATAGTAATACGCATTTATAGTTATTGGTATTATATATTTATTAGCATTTTGATTCTTATCATTTAAGAATGTAGCTAAAAATCCTGTTTCTAATGAAATTTCATATTTTGCTTTTTGGTCAATTGTATAAATAACTTCTCCAACCATTCCAACTCCTTGATCGAACTTATGCAAATTTTCATTACCAGAATTTGTACCTATTTTAAATTTGGTCAGAGCAGATAATGATATTCTTAATGGATTGTAATATTTATTTTGTTTGTTTTTAGAATAGGAAAGTATTGGCAAAAAAATTAATATTATTAAAATTAGCTTTAAATTTTTTATGTGAGATAACATAAAAATTATATTATTGTTTATTGTATCAACACATAAATCTATGAAAAAATACTTTTCTTTTTTATCAATACTCATATTGTTTTCTTTCTTGTCTTGTGAAAATAAGACTAGTGAACCAATAATAGTAGATATACTCATACACAACGGGATGATCTATGATGGTTCTGGTGAGAAGCCGTATTTAGGTTCTGTCGGAATTAAAGATGATAGAATAATATATGTGGGTGAAAATACAGCTTTTGAATCTGACACAATAATTGATGCATCAGGTTTATCGGTTTCTCCTGGATTTATTAATATGTTAAGCTGGGGATATAATACATTAATGAAAGACGGTAGAGGGTTATCTGATCTTGTTCAAGGAGTAACATTAGAAATATTCGGAGAGGGAACCTCACCTGGTCCTTATTATGATAACGGAAAATTAATATCCTTTGAGGATGCAATGGTGAAACTAGAAAAAAATGGTGTTTCACAAAATATTGCTTCATTTCTAGGTGCCGCTACAACTAGAATTTTAGAAGTTGGCTATGATAATAGAGATGCAACAGATTTGGAGATGAAAAAAATGAGAGATATTGTTAGAAAATCAATGGAGGAAGGTGCTATGGGTATTGGTTCTTCCCTGATTTATGCGCCTGGGGACTATGCATCTACTGAGGAACTTATTGAATTATCTAAAGTTGCTTCAAAATATGGTGGCATGTACATTTCTCACATGAGAAACGAGGGTAACACACTCCTAGAAGCTTTAGATGAGTTTATTAGAATTGCTAAAGAGGCTGATATATCAGCGGAAATATATCATCTTAAAGCTTCAAGAGAACCAAATTGGGAAAAGTTAGATAAAGTTATAGAAATTGTAGAGGAGGCTAGAGATCAGGGTTTAAAAATTACAGCAGATATATATACATATAATGCAAGTTCTACAGGTTTGACAGGAGTAATCCCAACCTGGGTACAAGAAGGGGGACATGATGCATGGATTAAGAGAATGAAAGATCCATCCGTAAGACCCAGATTACTTCAAGATATCAGAGATGAACTTTCAGAACAACCACCCGAAAAAATTCTAATGGTTGGTTTTCAGACCCCAGACATGTCAAAAAAATATTTAGCTAAAACTGTTGCTGAGGCAGCTCAGATGAGAGGTCAATCTCCAGAAGAAGCAATTGTTGATATGGTAATAGAAGATAATCACAGAATACAGTGTATTTATTTTAGTATGTCTGAAGAAAATATTAGAAAAAAAATACAACTTCCTTGGGTATCTTTTTGTTCTGATGCTGGAATTTATAGTGATATCTCTAAAAGTTTTAGAACTCATCCAAGAGCATTTGGAAGCTTTACGAGGGTCCTAGGTAAATATTCTAGAGATGAAAAACTTTTTCCTTTAGAAGAGGGAATAAGAAGGTTAACAAGCTTCCCGGCATCTAATTTAAATTTGAAAGATAGGGGTATGTTGAAAAATAATTATTTTGCTGACATAGTAATTTTTGATTCTGAAAAAGTAAATGATAACGCTACTTTTGAAGATCCGTTGCAATTTTCTGATGGAGTTGATCATGTTATAGTGAATGGAACACCTGTTCTTTTAAATGGGCAACACACAAATAAATTTTCAGGTAGATTTGTGAGAGGCCCTGGTTACTCAAAAGAAGATTAATTCTTTTTCTTATTTTTATTTAGATACTTTTGAATATAAAATTCGTTTAACTCATCAGAGTCTTGATACTTATCCCTTAGTTTTTCAAGTCTTATGTGAAGGTTTTCCCTAATATCTGAATATTCCTCGTTCTCGTAAATATTGTTCATCTCATTAGGATCATTTTTTCTATCATACATTTCCCATTCATCCACATCGTAATAAAATCTCACTAGTTTATAATCCTTACTGACAATTCCGTAATGTCTTTTAACCATATGGACAGAGGGATACTCGTAGTAATGATAATATACTTCTTCTCTATCCCATTTATCATTATCTCCTTTTAGCAATGGCATAAGGCTTTCTCCTTGCATATCTTTTGGAGCATCAATCATTGCAGCCTCTAAAAAAGTTTGTGCAAAATCTAGATTTTGTACCATTTCGTCATTAGTAATCCCTGGTTTTATAGTATTTGGCCAACGGATCAGCAATGGAGTTTTAAAAGACTCGTCATAAATAAACCTTTTATCAAACCAACCGTGCTCACCTAAATAAAACCCTTGATCTGATGTATATACAACAATCGTATTATTATCAAGTCCGCTATGATCTAAGTAATCAAGTACTCTCCCAACATTATCATCCACTGAGGAGATAGTTGCTAAATAATCTTGCATATATCTTTGAAATTTCCATCGCATTTTTTCAACGTTATTCATTTTTGGCCAGTTCTTTTTGAAATCATCACTTATCTTATCAAGGGTAATGTCATATTCGGCTTTCTGCATATCATTTGCTCTACCATACCTACTAAAAAATTGATTTGGATTTGATCTTACAAGGTTTTTTTGAGAGTTAACATATACAATTTCTGGTTCAGCGCCTCCCATTTCTTTTATAGTTGAAGGTCTTACTTTACTGTCTTCCATGTATCTCATATGTGTAAGTAAATTCATTTCTGCTGATTTAGCTGCACTACCTCGATTTGAGTAATCATCGAAAAGTGTTGGTGGCTCAGGGAATGTCTTCTCATAAAACTCAGCAAATTTATCTGCTCTTGGCCACCAAGCTCTGTGTGGAGCTTTGTGTAAATACATCATAAGAAAAGGTTTACTTTTATCTCTTTTGTTTTTAAACCAATCTAGTGTTAAGTCGGTTATAATATCTGTTACATAACCTGTTATTATAGTATCTTTCTCTTTACCCAAAAACTTAGGATTTATATAATCACCTTGTCCCGGAAGTATTAAGAAATCATCAACACCTTTTGGATTATTTCCAAAGTGTAGTTTACCAAACATAGCTGTTTGATAACCAGCATTTTTAAATAATTGAGGAAAAGTAATTTGAGTGGTATCAAAAGGAGAGTGATTATCAATTTTTCCATTTAAGTGGCTAAATTTTCCTGTTAGAATGGTTGCTCTTGATGGTGCACAGATTGAATTTGTAACACATGCATTTGTGAACATTATACCTTCCTCAGCTAATCTATCGATATTAGGTGTATTTATCAGTCTGTCATCATAGGCGCTAATAGCTTGGTAAGCATGATCGTCAGACATTATAAATAATATATTTGGCCTATTATCTTCTTTTGTGTTACACGAAAAAAGAGAAAGATTTATTAATAAAAAAGTTAGTATATATTTCATGATATTAATCTATGAGTGAAACAAAGAAAGCATATTCCATAGCTGTTTCTTTATAGGCTTCGAATCGACCTGAAGCACCACCATGACCGGCTTCCATATTACAATACATTAGTAATGGCTCATTATTAGTCCTCCTGTCTCTAAGCCTTGCAATCCATTTAGCTGGTTCAAAATATTGTACTTGTGAATCATGATAACCAGTAGTTATGAAAATTGCTGGGTAATCTTTTTCCTCTACTTGGTCATATGGTGAATATGAGAGCATGTAATCATATGAGTCTTTGTTATTTGGATTTCCCCATTCATCATATTCGAATGTAGTAAGAGGAATATCTTCGTCAAGCATTGTAGTTACGACATCAACAAATGGTACCCCAGCAACAATTCCTCTAAATAAATCCGGTGCCATATTAGCTACCGCACCCATGAGTAAACCACCAGCACTACCTCCCATAGCAAATAGTTGATTTTCTTTTGCATAGCCTTCATTAATTAAGAATTTACCTGCATCAATAAAGTCAGTAAATGTATTTTTTTTATTAAACATTTTCCCGTCATCATACCAACTCCTTCCAAGGTATTGACTGCCTCTTATGTGTGCAATTGCATATACAAACCCTCTGTCAAGAAGACTCAATCTTACTGAGCTGAAGCTTGCATTGATAGTATTCCCGTACGACCCATAACCATAAAGAAGAAGAGGGTTCTGTCCTTCATTAAACATATCTTTCTTGTAGACGAGTGATACTGGGACTTTTTTTCCGTCCCTAGCTTCTGCCCAGACTCTTTTGCTTTCGTAGTTGTTTTTGTTAAAATCTCCTCCAAGAATCTCAGTCTCTTTCATAACTTTTTTTTCCTTAGTTATCATGTCGTATTCTATTACTGAATTAGGTGTCGTCATGGAAGAGTAGCTGTACCTAAACTTAGTAGTGTTCATTTGAGGATTATCACTTGAATACAGAGAGTAAGCCTCTTCCTCAAAATTAATGTAGTGATTTTCTGTATCACTCCATGGTCTAATATCTACTCGCCTTAAACCATTTTCTCTTTCAGTTACAACAAGAAAATCATCAAATACTTCAATCCCTTCTAATAAGACATTGTCTCTGTGATTAATATAATCAACCCAATTATTTGAGGAAGTTTTTAACTCTGGGCAGCTCATTAATTTAAAGTTTGTGGCTTCATCCTTATTGGTCACTATAAACCATTTGTCATTAAAATGTGATATTGAATACTCTAGTCCATCAACCCTTTTTTGAAACATTTTGAATTTACCTAAAGGATTATTAGCATTGATTATTCTATACTCTTGTGATAATGTAGAACTAGACCCAATAACAATATATTTATCTGATTTTGTTTTATAGGAGAATACGCTAAAGGTTTCATCTTTTTCAAAATACACTTCATCTCCATTTCCACTATCACCTATCTCATATCTCATAACTCTGTCGCTTCTTAGGGTTTCAAGGTCTTTAGAATTATAAAAAATTGTTTTGTTGTCATTAGCCCAAGTAATTGAACCAGATGAATTAGGAATATTTTTATCTGAAATTTTTCTGGTTTCCAAATCCATAAAGTGAATGGTATAAATTCTTCTACTCACAGTATCAATGCTGTATGCCATTTTTTTGTTATCAGGACTGATTTCAATCGTTCCAACTCTAAAGTAGTCGTATCCCTTGGACATTTCATTAGCATCGATAAGAATTTCTTCCTCGTTATCAAGAGAACTTTTTTTTCTACAGTAAATTGGATACTGTTTATCTTTCTCGTACCTAGTATAGTAGAAATAATCATTATAAAAATAAGGCACCGAACTATCGTCTTCTTTGATTCTTGATTTTATCTCTTGAAATATTTTGTCTTCTAGAGGTTTATAATCTTTCATATATTCATCCCTATAATCGTTTTCCTCATTTAGATATCTGATTACATCATCATTCCCTCTTTGATTAAGCCAATAATATTCATCAATTCTGTCATCGCCGTGTATCGAAAGAATTTTTTCAATTTTTTTTGCTTGAGGTTCAGTAAGGCTAGTCTTTTTCATATCACAAGAGAAGATTAATATTAATATAAATAGTGAAGTTATTCTCATAATTTTTTTTCAATTAGTAAAATTAGAATGTGTATTATCTTTATGTGAATTTCTTGAATTCTATCTGAATATCCAAAATGAGGAACTCGAATTTCAATGTCAGATAAATTAGCAAGTTCTCCCCCATCTTTTCCTGTTAGTGAAATAACTTTTATTCCTTTTTTATTAGCTTCTTCAGCTGCTCTGATAACATTAGCGGAATTACCGCTTGTGCTTATTGCAAGTAGAGTATCTCCATTTTTTCCAACTGATTCGATATACCTTGAAAATATAGCATCAAATCCGTAATCGTTTCCAACACAAGTTATGTGAGAGGGGTCCGAGATTGAGATTGCAGGTATAGGTGATCTTTCATCTCTGAATTTTCCTGTAAGTTCTTCAGCAAAGTGCATTGCATCACTCATTGATCCACCGTTTCCACAAGAAATAATTTTTCCTTCGTTTCTTATACATTCAATCATGATTTCTGCTGCCTCATTAATGGCATTAATTGTTACTTCATCTGCAATAAAGTTGTCAATAACATTTCTTGCTTCATTAAGTTCCTTTAAGATCAGATCTTTCATACATTCTGCATTTTGATAAACTTAGAGTAAACATTATTAGATTTTATCAAATCCTCATGTTTACCAATTTCGACAATTTTACCATTGTCTACAACAATTATTTTGTCAACATTTTTTACTGTGCTTAGTCTGTGTGCAATAATTATTGATGTTCTATTTTTCATGACCTCCTCTATTGCCTTCTGAACAGAACTTTCAGACTCAGAATCAAGTGATGATGTTGCCTCGTCAAAAATTAGTATAGGAGGATCCTTATATATAGCTCTTGCTATACATATCCTCTGTCTCTGACCACCTGAGAGTTTGAGTCCTCTTTCTCCAATTATCGTATCAAATTTATCCTCAAGGCTGTTAATAAATTTAAAAGCATTAGCCACCTTTGCTGATTCAATAATTTTATTTTCGTCAATTGATTCAGCTCCAAAACATATGTTATTTTTAATTGTGTCATTAAATAGGATGGACTCTTGAGTTACTATACCAATAATTTTTCTTAGGTATGCTGTATCGTATCTACTTATTTCAATGCCATCAATCAATAATTCTCCCTTATCAACAAAATAGAATTTTGATAATAAATCTATTATTGTTGACTTACCACCACCTGAAGGACCAACTATCGCTACTTTCTCTCCTTTTTTAATTTTGAATGATATATTTTCTAGAACATTCTCCTCATCGTATGCAAAACTTACATTCTTGAATTCGATCTCTTTGCTTAATTTTTCAATTTTTTTATTACCTCTCTCTGATTCTCTAATCTCTATTTTGTCAACATATTCGAAAACTCTTTCTGCAGATGCTAAACCTCTTTGTACTGTGTTGAATGTTGTAGTTATAGTTTTTGCTGGTGGAATTACTTGAGAGAAAATAATAATGAATGCTATAAATTCAGAGGCACTAATGTCCGATGAATTATCAAGTACCATACTCCCTCCAATTAATAGAAGGACCGCAACTGTAGTAATACTAAGAAATTCAGATAATGGGTTTGAAAGCTCAAATCTCTTGTACATAGAGAGGTTCTGTCTTCCATATTCTTTAACTTCATTATTAAACTTATCTTTCATCTTGTCTTGAGCAGTAAAGAGTTTTATGATTCTTATTCCGTCTAAAGTTTCATTAACTATATTATTAATCTTTCCAAGAGCAGTCTGACTAAATGCAGCCTTAATCTTCAGGTGTTTGGCTATGTAAGCTATAGCACCACCTGCCAACGGAATTAATATAAAAGTATAAAGTGTTAGTCTAAGAGATATTGAACTTAATATGAAGAATAAACCTAAAATAAGAGCTGGTTCTTTGAATAAGACTGTTATAGAATTTATGATTGAGTTTTCAATTTGTTGAATATCGCTTGTTACTCTTGAGATAATATCTCCCTTTTTCTTTTCAGTGAAAAAATTGATTTTAAACTTAATTATTTTATTATATAAAGACTTTCTCAGGTTTGTGACAACTCTAACCCTTACTCTTGCCAGTATTACTGCAGAAAAATATCTAAAGAGGTTTGCAAGGAAAACAGAGCAAAGGACAACAAGACATACAAACTGTAAAGCTTCTTTTCTTCCACCATCTGTAATTAAACTATTAAAGTACATATAAAACAGTGATCTTATGTAGTCAACTGAAAAACTAAAATTATTGCTTTGACTTAATTTTTTTGTCTCCTCGATATCGACTTGATCGAATAGTACCTCGAGTAATGGTACTAGTATAGAGAAGTTAATTATACTGAAGAGAATATAAAAAGTAGTTAAAATTATGTAGAGTGGTATAATTTTACCAAAAGGAGAGGCATGAGCTAATATTCTCAAGTAAGTTTTCATGATGCAAAACTAAGAATAATATTTCACTCATTTTTTGTAAAAAAACAACATTTTGATAGCTTTGCAAACCTTTAGTTTAAAATTAAGGCATAATTATGAAAAAAGATATTCATCCAGATTACAGAGAAGTCGTGTTTCAGGACGTTCAAAGTGATTTTAAATTTCTTACAAGATCAACGATTAAATCTGAAGAAACTATCAAGTGGGAGGATGGAAAAGAATATCCTCTAGTCAAGGTTGAAGTAAGTTCAGCTTCTCACCCTTTTTATACTGGAAAGAAAATATTTGTTGACACTGCAGGTAGAGTAGATAAGTTCAATAAAAAGTACCAATCTCTACAAGCTGCAAAGGATGTTGCTGATAAAAAAATTAAAGAAGAGAAGTCAGAACCAAAAGTAGAAGAATCAAAAGTTAAAAATAAAATATCTGAAAATTCGGATCAAGAAAAAGAAATTAACGCTGGAGAAATCTCAGAGGATGTAAGTAGCAAAGAAATAAAAGATGAACCTTCTCCTGCTGCTGAAGAGTCTAAAGAAGAAGCTCCTGCTGTTGAAGAGTCTAAAGAAGAAGCACCTGCTGTTGAAGAGTCTAAAGAAGAAGCTCCTGCTGTTGAAAAGTCTAAAGAAGAAGCTCCTGCTGTTGAAAAGTCTAAAGAAGAAGCTCCTGCTGCTGAAGAGTCTAAAGAAGAAGCTCCTGCTGCTGAAGAGTCTAAAGAAGATGCTCCTGCTGCTGAAGAGTCTAAAGAAGATGCTCCTGCTGCTGAAGAGTCTAAAGAAGAAGGTCCTGCTGCTGATTCAACTTCTGAAGAAACTCAAAAAGAAGACAGTTAATTCCTTTCAACTCAGAATACAAAAGTCTTCAATTACTTGAAGACTTTTTTTATACTTGTATTTATTCACTTATTTATGAGGTTTTCTGATATCCCAGGTTTACAAGAAGAGAAAAAAAGACTAATAAGTTTTTTTAAATCAGGAAAAATTCATCATGCACTTTTATTTTTTGGTAAGGAAGGTTCTGGAAATCTACCACTTGCGCTAGCGTTCGCAACTTATCTGAACTGTGATAAAAAAATTGAAAATGACTCTTGTGGTGATTGTCCATCATGTAACATGATGCAAAAGTTAATTCATCCTGATTTGCACCTTATCTTTCCTGTAGCATCTTCCCCTAAAATTACAAAGGAGGTTGTGAGTGATAAGTTTCTTGAGAGTTGGCGTATTTCTTTTACTGAAAATCCCTACATGAACATAAATGATTGGTTTGAAATTTGTGGCATTGAAAACAAGAAACCAAACATTTCCAAAGAAGAGGCAAAAAATATTATTAAAAAATTATCTTTAAAGCCTTTTCAATCTAAACAAAAAATAAATTTAATATGGTTACCTGAGTATATGCATAATAGTACTGCAAATGCCTTATTAAAAATATTTGAGGAACCTCCAGGTGATACATTATTTTTTCTTGTATCGAATAACTATCAAAAGTTATTAAAAACTATCATTTCAAGAGTTCAGATGTTTAAGGTAAATAATTTTGAGCCTGTTGATATAAAGAAATATCTGGGTAAATACGATGATTCATCCGAACAAGAAATTGATTCTGCAATTTTTTTATCAGATTTAAGTATAAACGCTGCAGAAAAAATCTTACTTAATTCAGAAGACGATAATCTTTCTTTTTTAAAAGATTGGTTGAGAAATTGTTATTCTGAAAATTTTTTAGAGATAAATAAGAAAATGGAATGGTTCAATAACCTATCAAAAATGAGTAAAAGAGCTTTTCTTCATTACTCACTAAAGCTTATGAGGGAGGCTCTGGTTTCAAAAATTGAAACATCTCTAGTTAAGGTTTCTGCTGAAGAAGAAAAATTCATTAATAATTTTAAGAAAACTCTTGACAAGGATTCCTTGGCGGATATTATTTTACTTTTTGACAAGTCAATAAGTAATCTGGACGGAAATGCAAACCCTAAAATTTTATTTTTAAATTTGTCCATCAAATTATCAAATTTTTTTCAAACGATAAAGACTTAGGATAATGCGAAAGTTTACATTTATATTTTTAATTATTATACAATCCTGCTCTATGAATAAAGACATTATAATAACGATTTCAACTCCTTATGGTGAAATGAAAGCAATTCTCTACGAAGAGACGCCGCTCCATAAAAAAAATTTTATAAAACTTAGCGAGTCAGGTGATTTTGATTCCACAATATTCCATAGGGTAATTGAAAATTTTATGATTCAGGGAGGTGATGTAAACTTAATAAATGACGAGGATGTAATTGATTATACTATACCGGCAGAAATTAATAATCAATTTTTTCATAAGAAAGGAGAAATAGCTGCTGCTCGTATGGGAGATAATGTTAATCCTGATAAAGAATCTAGTGGATGTCAATTTTATATAGTTCAAGGTAAGGTGTATGTAGAAAGTGAACTTACACTTGATATTAATTCTTTATATTCTGGAGTTAGAACTCTCTTGCAAGATGAAAATTATTCAGATGTAAGAGAAAAGTTTATTGCAGCCCAATCAAACCCAGCAGAAACCCAAAAGCTGGCCATTTCTTTAAGAGAAGATGTAGAAAAACTCGGAATAAAGACCACAATAGACATTCCTAAAGAAAGATTAGAGGCATATACAACTGTTGGAGGTGTTCCACATCTTGACGGTGAGTATACAGTTTTTGGAAGAATTGTTGAGGGCTTAGAAGTAATTGATAAAATAGCCTCAGTAAAAACCGGACAAGCAGACAAGCCGATAGAGGATATTCCTATGACATTCAAAGTAGATAAGATTAAAAAAGAGGAAATAACCAAGAGGTACGGATACACATACCCTGAGTAATGAAAATACTAGTAACAGGTTCTAATGGTTTATTGGGAAATGCAATCCACCTTGAACTTAAAAAATCAAATCATAAGTATTTAAATAGTTCTCATACAATTGGGGGCTTAGCAAAAAAAGTTCTTGATATAACAAGTATGGATTCAGTGGAAAATATAGTATCATCGTTTCAGCCTGAAGCAATAATTAACACCGCTGCAATGGCAAATGTTGACAAGTGTGAAAAGGATAGAGGCACGTGTTGGGATGTGAACGTAAATGGAGTAAGAAACCTATCAGAAGTATGTGATAGATATAATATCCATCTTATCCATATATCAACAGACTATATCTTTGATGGTCTTAAAGATGATGGAATTTATTTTGAATATGATAAGCCATCTCCCCTGAGCGTTTATGGTGAGAGCAAATTAGCTTCAGAGAAGGTCATAATATCAAGTGGGATTAGGTCTTCAATTTTAAGAACAATTCTAGTTTATGGAAATCATGAAAGAAAAAATATCGTGACATTTATAAAAGAGAAATTGGAAATGGGTGAGAAAGTAGATTTAGTTAGTGATCAGGTTAGGATGCCAACTTTTGTTGACGACCTTGCAAAAGCATGCATAAGTGCAGTAGAAAAAAAAGCAGAGGGGATTTATCACGTATGTGGAGATAAAAAGATGAGTTATTACGATCTTGGTATAGCTATATCTAGTTATTTTTCATTCAACTCAAATTTAATTAACCATGTGCAGACAAAAGATCTGAATCAGATTGCTGCGAGACCACCCATTACGGGTTTTGATTTGAAGAAGTCTATTAGTGAATTAGATTTTGCCCCTACAAAACTTGAGGATTCACTAAAAAAGATTTTCAACTAATAAGTTTATTCAATATTTTTTTTTAGGTTTAAGAAATTATATCTGTTAATTACTTTAAAAACCAATTATGAAAAAACTTATTCTACTATTAATTCTATTTAAGTCAACATTTCTGTTTTCGTTTAACTCTGGTATTAATTATCAAGCAGTTCTAAGAGATTCTGAAGGTAATATATTATCTAACCAAAGTGTTACAATAGAAGTTGCTCTGACCGTATCAGACGGGTCAGAAGTTTATATTGAGCAGCACTCAGCACAAACCAATGCACATGGTCTTTTTAATATTGTTGTGGGTGAGGGTAGTTCAAATTTTATTTTTTCCGATATTGATTGGAGCCAGAAATATGGTCTCGAAATTAAAGTAAATGGAGAACAGTTTAGTGCACAACCACTTAACAGTGTGCCATATGCCTTGTACTCAGAGAACGGTTTAACACAAGAACAAGCCTCTGCCATAACAGCAAATACAGCAAAGGCAGGTATAACCTCAGAGCAGGCAGCAGCCATTATAGCAAACACAGCAAAGACAGGTATAACAGCTGATCAGGCATCAGCAATCGAAGTAAATTCTCAAAAAATTTCTTCTGATTCGTTAGGTAACACAGCTTTAGGTTATGTTGCTTTAGTTTCAAATACATCTGGCGGCAACAATACGGTTTTAGGTTCTGGTTCAATGTATGTTAATAGTGAGGGTGGGGGAAACACTGCAATAGGTAAGTTAACTTTACCATCTAATACCTCTGGAGATAATAACACGGCAGTCGGTAATCAAGCTGGATATACTCTGACTACAGGTCAAAATAATGTGTTGATTGGTGCCAAATCAAAAACCTCATCTGTAGACTCTGAAAATCAGATTGTAATTGGTTATAATGCTATAGGAGCCAATACAAACAACAACACAATTACATTGGGAAATACTGACATCGTTGACGTTTACGCTGCTCAAGATGGAGAAGCAATAATTCATGCTGGGGGTATTACATTTTCTGATGGTACCACCCAAACGACTGCTTCAGTAGGCGGAGATGATAATGCCGTTTCAAATTTATCTGGACTTAGTGATGTTGAAATATCAGTAGGCGACAGCACTTTTTACCTCGGAAATATTCCACCAAATTCAACCGGACCTAATAACATGGCATTTGGAATCTCGAGTTTGAATTCAAACACTACTGGATATGAAAATGTAGCAGTAGGAAAAGATGCATTAAAATCTAATACGGAAGGATATGAAAATACTGCGGTAGGTTCAAACTCATTAATGTCTAATACAACTGGAGCTAACAATGTTGCAATTGGTGAGAGAGCACTGGAAAATAATACGACTGGTAGTAGAAATACTGCTGTGGGTGTTGTAGCTCTAAAGAATAATTTAACAGGCTTTAATAATGTTGCTCTTGGAAATGGCACTTTATATTACAATACTGAGGGTTTTTTCAATACAGCTCTTGGGTATAGAAGCCTTGGCGGTAATACTACCGGTGATGAAAACACTGCCGTAGGTGAGAGAGCAATGCTTTCAAATACGATTGGAGAAAATAATACAGCAGTTGGTGTTAAGACTCTCTATACAAATACGGAAGGAAATAATAATACTGCTATAGGGATATATTCACTTTATGCTAATACAACAGGAAGTGAAAATGTGGCTGTTGGTAAAAATGTTTTATCAGCAAATACTGAAGGAGAATATAATGTAGGTGTTGGTAGTTATGCATTAAACCAAAATATAACTGGAGATAATAATGCTGCTCTAGGTTTAAACGCTCTGTTTGCAAATACTACTGGGGATGATAATGTCGCAATTGGTAAACATGCCTTGCAACTTAATACTGAGGGACACAGCAACGTAGGAGTTGGAAATATGGCCTTAAACTCTAACACAACAGGTCAATTGAATGTTGCTGTTGGTATCAATGCTTTATTTACAAATCAAACAGGAAGGTTTAATGTTGCTGTCGGTGAAAGTGCCTTGCTTAATAGTAATACTGACAGAAATACTGCGGTTGGATATAAATCATTGATAAATCAAACCTCTGGGAACAATAATACGGCTGTTGGAGGAGAATCGCTTACAAATAATACTGAGGGAGTAGGTAATGTAGCCATAGGTCTATATTCTATGCAAAAAAATACTACAGGAAATGTAAACGTGGCGGTAGGATTAAATTCTTTAATGGAAAATACTACTGGACTCAGAAATGTTTCTGTTGGTTTATCTTCTCTTAAACAAAATATAAGTGGTCAGAATAATACTGCGGTTGGGACGTTTGCACTTGAAGAAAATGAAATAGGTTCAAATAATGTTGCTATCGGTTATACTGCTCTTCAAAATACTGAGGGCAATAATTCAGTTGCTGTAGGATATAAAGCTTTACAGTCAAATTCAACTGGTAGTGCCAATACAGCTCTAGGTTATGAAGCATTAAAGGTAAACACTGTAGGATCAGCAAATGTTGCGGTTGGTAATGGTGCTCTAATAAGTAATTCTACAGGAAGCTCAAATACTGCAATTGGGACATATGTATTAAACAATAATGTGAGTGGTTCTGATAATATTGCGATAGGAAGAAATACCCTCAGTAACAATAATAGCGGTAATGAGAATGTTGCAGTTGGGAATTATGCATTATTTGAAAATTCACTTGGAAATCAAAATACGGCTGTTGGTCATAATGCTTTGTCACAAAATACCATTGGCTCAAAAAATACTGCAACAGGGTGGGATGCACTTATTTTCAATGTATCAGGTATTGAAAATTCTGCTTTTGGCCGTTCAGCATTATCACAAAATACAATGGGTTATAGCAACACGGCTGTGGGTAGTAATTCATTGAGGGATAATCAAAGTGGTCACAGTAACACAGCTCTCGGTAGATCATCCTTAGAAAAAAACCAAACTGGACATGCTAATACAGCAATTGGTGAATCATCGATGAAGGAGAATATGTCAGGTATAGATAACACTGCAGTTGGTCTAGGTTCACTTATGAACAATCAAGGAGGTTCATACAACACAACCATTGGATACGGTTCTGGAGACGGAATTATTAATGGTTCTAGGAATGTTATTATTGGGAATAATGCTGACGCAAGTGGTGATAATGCATTTAATCAAATTGTTATAGGTGAGGGTGCTACTGGTACAGGTGATAATGAGATAGCCCTAGGAAATACTAATATAACATCGATTAAGGCACAAGTAACATCGATAACTGGATACTCAGACAAGAGGATTAAAAGAGACATTTCTGATAATGCACTAGGCCTGTCCTTTATCAACAAGCTCAGACCTGTTAGATACAAACTTAGAAATCCTGCGGATTATCCATCTGAAATTTTAGAAGAGAGGTTTTTATCAATTCCTGGATCTGGTCCAGGTAACGTAGGTTATATAAGACCACAAGATGATGAGAATTATTACGACGGACTTATTGCCCAAGAGGTCAAGTCAGCCATGGACGAGGTAGGAATAGAGTGGAGCGGTTGGTCTGAGGACAAGTCAAACGGTAAGCAAGGTATACAGTACGGTGCTTTAACAGTTCCACTCATCAAGGCGGTCCAAGAACTTTCCTCAGAAATCTTAAAACTTAAAGAGGAAATTAAAAATTTAAAAAGTGAATTGTAAATTTTATTTGCTATAAATTAATATACTGATATGAGATACATCTTTTTTTTCTTATTCATTTTTTTATCTACATCTTCATTTTCACAGAGTGTAGTATCTTCTGCTGGAAATGAGTCAAGTTCAAGTTCTTATAATATTAGTTGGACTTTAGGTGAGACGGTAATAGCTACACTAGAAGGAACAAATATTAGCCTGACTCAGGGTTTTCATCAGCCAGTAGTTATTGATAATGTTCCTACCTTTTTAGAGGAAGAAATGGTTTTAGACATGGTTGCCTATCCAAACCCAACTTACGATAAGGTTCTATTTAAAGGTGGAAAAGATGATGTGGTTTACCATTTAAGACTTGTAGATAAGCTTGGGAGAGTTCTTGAACAAAAGTCAGTTCCTAAAAAGAACCTAGAAGTTGAAATGTCAAAATATACTAATGGTTCATACCTAATTGAGGTTATTGAAAATGATTCTCAGAAAAGAGTATTATTTAATATTATAAAATCTACTAAATAGTAGAAGTAAAACATCAATTAAAGTATTATTTAGTTAAGAGTGAATTCGATAACTGCTGTGAATTTTATCGTAAATTATGTAATAGGTTAGACTATTGTATCTATTTTAAAAACTAGAAGTGTTTTATATTCGTTAATTTTGCATCTCATAATTTATTATGCAGACTAAGGCAAAAGAAAAAATTAATATTGTAACTCTGGGCTGTGCCAAGAATCTGGTAGATTCAGAGGTCATTATGACCCAGCTCAAGGGAAATAAAAAAGATGTATTCCACCAGAGGGAAGACATCAACCCTGACGTAGTAATAATTAATACATGTGGATTTATTGATAAAGCAAAGCAAGAGTCAATTGATACTATCCTAAAACATGCCAAAGAGAAAGATGAGGGTATCATCAAAAAGCTTTTTGTAACAGGATGTCTATCAGAAAGATACAAGGACGATTTAAAAAGTGATATCCCTGAGGTTGATGGGTTCTACGGGACACGAGATTTACCCGAACTACTAAAGAATTTTGAGGCGAAGTACAGAAATGAACTTCTTGGTGAAAGAATTATTACAACAGATTCACACTATGCATATTTAAAGATATCTGAGGGATGTGACAGACCATGTTCCTTCTGCGCAATTCCACTCATGAGAGGAAGGCATATTTCAAAGCCCATGGAACAAATTGTACTCGAGGCAAAAAATCTTGTTAGTAACGGTGTAAGGGAGATCATGCTTATAGCGCAAGATTCAACCTACTACGGAATTGATATATACAAAAAGAGAATGTTCTCTGAATTACTAAATAAACTATCGGAAGTTGAAGGTCTTGATTGGATACGGATACACTATGCCTATCCTTCAGGATTCCCAATGGATATTATTGAAGTGATGAAAGAGAAGAAAAATATATGCAATTACCTTGACATTCCATTGCAGCACGGTTCAACAAGAATGCTTAAAATTATGAAGAGGGGAATTACTAGAGAGAAGACGGATGACCTTATTAGAAGAATTAGAGATATCAATCCTGAAATTGCTCTGAGGACAACTTTAATTGCTGGCCATCCAGGAGAGACTGAAGAAGATTTTCACGAGATGTACGAATTTGTAGAGAGGTCACAGTTTGATAGGCTTGGCATTTTTACTTATTCGCATGAGGAGGGAACGTCATCTCACAAGCTTGAGGACGATGTCCCAGAGAACATCAAACGTTCCAGATCAAATAAAATAATGGCTTTACAACAGAAAATTTCTGAAGAGAAAAATAGTAAAAAAGTCGGTAAGACATTTAAAGTACTAATTGACAGAGCAGATGCAAATAATTATTATGGGAGGACAGAGCATGATTCACCTGAGGTAGATAATGAGGTAATAATCCCAACCAAAGAAATGCACCTTAGGGTAGGAGATTTTTATGATATTCTCATAACTGACTCTAGAGAATATGATATAATAGGAAAGGTAGTATAATGAAAGCGCACCGTTTAGATTTTAGTAAAACAAATATGTTCTCAAAGAAATTCAATGAGTTTATAGAATCTCATTCAAATGAATCTTACTTTCCAACATATAAAAATATTGGTAATGTTTTTAAGAAAATACATTTCTCATCCGATTCAAGAAAAAATCTATTTGATGTTTTAAAGAGCCAGTACGATGGTATTGACCTCAGCAAAAAAGTAAAAGAGAACCTCTTAAATATTAAAGATGAAAATACCTACACTGTAACTACTGGTCATCAGCTAAATATTTTTTCGGGCCCCCTATACATCATTTACAAAATAATATCAACTATTAAACTATCTGAGAATTTGAATCAGAGGTATGCAGATAAAAAGTTTATTCCTGTCTACTGGATGGCCAGTGAAGATCATGATTTTGATGAAATTAAATCATTTTTTTCAAAAGGGAAAACATATGAGTGGAGTATAAAGCCCTCGGGTGCGGTAGGAGAAATTAATCCTAGTTCAATTAAAAAATTGTCGGATATGGTTCCTGAATCAATCGGAATATTTGAGGATGCTTATTCTACTAGCAAGACTTTATCAGAGGCTGTCAGAAAATATATGGATGCTCTTTTTTCTGATTTTGGCCTCATAGTATTCGACCCTTCATCTAAAAGACTCAAAGGTAAGATTGCTAGCCTTATTAAAGATGATATTTTAGATAACACTATATCTACATTAGAGGATAAATCAGAAGAAAAGCCAGAAGTATTTATTAGAAAAATTAACTTCTTTTATATGCGGAAAGGGCTAAGGGAAAGGATAGAGTCAGTAAAGGATAATTATATTGTGAATGGAACAGACATTTCTTTCACCAAAGAGGAGATGGAAAGAGAGATATCAAAATACCCTGAGAGGTTCAGTCCTAATGTTATTATGAGATGTTTATATCAGCAGCTGATAATGCCAAATGTTGTGTATGTTGGTGGTCCAGCGGAAGTTATTTACTGGCTTAGTTTCAGAAAGTTTTTTGAGAAATATTCAATAGAGTTTCCAGTAATTGTACCAAGAGATTCAGTTTTGATTCTTTCAAAAAAGTCAGTAAAAACTTTAGAAAAATATGGATTGGGATTTGAAGATATTTTTCTAGGAAAAAGTCATCTAGAAAAAAAAGCTCTGGGTGTAATCGATGAATCAGATAAAAATTTTTCTTTGGAGATATCAGAAATAAAAACTCAGTTAAATACCATTGCTAGTAAGTATAAATCATTTGACAATTCTATGCCACCTCACGTCATGGCTCATTCTAAAAAAATTGAAAAAGTACTTTCACAGATAGAGCGAAGGTTTATTAAGTCTCAAAAAGAACACAATAAAATTTTAGTTGAAAAAATAGGTGAGCTTTTTTATGGCTGTTTTCCTGAGGGTATTCCACAAGAAAGAAAAGATAATTTACTATCTTATTACACCTCCTCAATTATAGGTGAATTATATAAAATTCTTGATCCAATGGATTTAAAATTTAAAGTTGTTAAATGAGATTTGATGTAATAGTAATTGGCGCAGGTCCTATTGGATTATGTTGTGCAATTGAGGCAAAAAAAAATAACCTATCATACCTTATTATAGATAAGGGATGTCTGGTTAACTCACTTTATAATTACCCAAAGAATATGACATTTTTTTCAACCTCAGATAAACTTGAGATTGGAGAGATTCCTTTCATATCACACAATGCAAAACCTACAAAGTCTGAAGCTTTGGAGTATTACAGGAGAGTAGCATCGTCCTGGGAACTAAATATGAACTTATACGAGGAAGTGATTGATATTAAGAAAGGTGATGAATTTGAAGTTAAGACTAATAAAAGTAATTATTTTGCAAGGAAAATAATATTATCTACTGGCTTTTATGATCTTCCTTACAAGCTTAATGTCGAGGGAGAGGACTTACCAAAAGTTAAACATTATTACGATGAACCTCATCCGTATTTTGGTATGAATGTGGCAGTTGTTGGTGCTGCAAATTCTGCTGTCGACGTTGCACTTGAAACCTACCGTAAGGGTGCTCAAGAGGTTACCATGATAGTTAGAGAACCTAGCATTAGTGAATCAGTAAAGTATTGGGTAAAACCTGATGTAGAGAATAGAATTAAAGAGGGTTCCATCAAGTCTTATTTTAACTCAAATATTACAAAAATTACAGAGGATAGTATACACGTAAAAACTCCTGATGGTGAAATTACTATTGATAATGATTTTGTTTTGGCTATGACTGGTTACCAGCCTGACTTTTCATTTCTTAAAAAAATTGGTATTAAGATTGGAGATGACGAACATAATACACCAGTTCATAATGATGAAACAATGATGACAAATGTTGAAGGAATTTATCTTGCAGGAGTTATTTGTGGAGGTTTAAAAACTAATAAATGGTTCATCGAAAACTCCAGAGATCATGCTGAAATTATTGTTAGTGACATACTCAAGAAATAACTAGGCTTTTATATTTTTCGTTATATATCTCGAATGAAAAATATATATCTACTAACTCTATTGATTTTTTTAAATCCGTTGCAAGTACTTCCTCAAGAAAGCTATACATTAAATGGTTATGTTAATGATGCCGAGACAGGTGAGGCTTTAATAGGTGCTACGGTTTATGTGAACGAATTGAATTCAGGGACAGTAACCAACTCTTACGGCTTCTATTCTCTGACACTAGTTCAAGGAGATTATAAAATTGATTTTCGTTATTTAGGATACGAGTCAAGCGAGAAAATAATTTCACTTAACTCTAATCAAAAGCTTGATATTGAGTTGTCAGGTCTTGACGTTCAGCTGGAAGATGTTATTGTTAGTGATATTGCTGAAGATTATAACGTTAGTAGTATTGAAATGAGTACTAACAAATTAGATATCTCTAGAATTGCTGAAATCCCAACATTTTTAGGTGAAAATGATATTATTAAGGCAATTCAACTTTTACCAGGTGTGAGTTCTGTAGGTGAGGGTGCATCGGGTTTCAATGTTAGAGGAGGTTCAGTTGGACAAAATCTTGTCCTATTAGATGAGGCACCAGTATATAATTCTTCTCACCTACTCGGTTTCCTCTCTGTTTTTAATCCTGATGCTGTTAAAGATTTAAAATTATATAAGGGGGGAATCCCATCAAGATATGGGGGCAGGCTATCATCAATTCTTGATATAAGGATGAAAGATGGAAATAGTAAAAGAACTTCAATTTCTGGAGGAATAGGTTCTATTTTTAGTCGGTTTACTTTAGAGTCACCTATTGTAAAAGATAAGTCTTCATTTATTTTAGCTCTAAGGAGGTCTTACGCAGATATACTTTTCAGGCCTTTTATAAAAAATTCAAGTTTCCTTGATGATGATGCAGCTCTTAATTTTTATGACGTAACTGCGAAAGCTAACTATGAGATAAACGAGAAAAATACTTTATATCTTTCAAGCTACCTCGGAAGAGATATTTTTATGTTTGATGAAAGGCAAGGTTTTAATTGGGGAAATAGAACGGGAACTCTTAGATGGAATCATCTATTTAATGACAGGCTTTTTTCAAATTTTACTCTCATATACAGTAACTATGATTATCAGCTAGCCTTTGGTAGTGATGATAGAAATAAATTTGAGTGGGACTCCAGAATTGAAACAATAAACTTTAAACCTGAATTTAGTTATTTTATAAATACAGGGAATGAACTTTCCATAGGCGCTGAAATGATTAGATATAGTTTTGAGCCTGCTAATGCAGTGGGTGTAAGTGAAGGTGAAATAACAGACATTACCCTTCCTGATAAATTTGCATTTGAAGGTTCAGTTTATATTGGTAATGAACAAAAAATTTCAAATCTTACTTTTTCTTATGGTCTAAGAGCCTCTTATTATTCTTACTACGGTCCTGGATATAGATACAATTTTTCAGATGAGGGTATTGCAGGTCAAAGAAAAGAATTGATAAGTGAAATTAAAATTGATGATAATTCGTCAATAAAAAAATATTCTAGTATTGAGCCAAGAATATCTATTAACTTTCAGCCGTCAGCTTCTTTCTCTGTGAAGGCAAGTTATAATAAGATGACACAGTATATTCATTTACTTTCTAATACTGCTGCTTCAAGTTCATTAGATGTATGGACACCAAGCACTAATAATATTAAACCTCAACTTGGAGACATATATGTTTTTGGTCTTTTTAAGAATTTTAAAAATAATTTGTTCGAATCATCCATAGAATTATACTATAAAGACTTAAATAATCAAATTGATTACATAGATGGAGCTGATTTATTGATAAATAAGTATTTCGAAGGCGACATCCTGAGTGGATTAGGTAGGTCCTACGGCTTAGAATTTTTAATAAAAAAAAATAGGGGTAATTTCAATGGTTGGATAAGCTACACCTATGGCAGATCAGAGTTAAAGATTAATGGTATTAATAATTTCAATTGGTATCCAACTCGATACGATCAGACCCATAATTTTAAAGTAACATCAACATACGAGATAAGTAAAAGAGTTCAGTTATCTGGTAACTTTGTTTATCTGACAGGGACACCTGTAACATTTCCCTCTTCAAAATATGTTATACAAGGTTTTGCCATACCTCATAATGCTGAAAGCACTAGGCATCAGTTCAGAATCCCAAACTATCACAGGCTAGACATATCAGCTACCATAAATGGAAAAAAATTAAAAAGAAACGGAAAAGAAAGAAAAAATGATAGCTCGGTCATAATTAGTATTTATAATCTCTACAACAGACGAAATCCATTCTCCATTTATTTTTCTCAAGGTAAGTCGAGTGTCACTGAGAATTTTGTTCCTGGAGAAGTCACTAGACTATCCATTATAGGTTCTTTCGTTCCATCAATAACGTATAATTTTAAATTTTAATGAAAAAGTCTGCATATATACTCATTTCTTTATTTTTACTTTCTTGTGAAGATATAATAACCCCGGACCTCCCCAAAAATGATCCAATTTTAGTAGTTGATGCTTGGGTTAATGATCTAAATTCACCCCAAAAAATATTATTATCTACAACTCAAGATTATCTTGATACTTTATCCTCACCGCCAGCCTCAGGCGCATTTATTCAAATTACAGACGACATAGGCAATGTTTTTAATTTTAACGAATCAGAGCCAGGCGAATATATTTGGGAACCTGATAGTATATTTCAAAATTTAGGTAGTGTAGGAAACTCATTTTCTTTAACTATTCTTTATTCAGGCAAAGAAATTATAGCACAATCAAAAATGAATAGAACATCAATAATTGATAGTGTTAATTTTGTAAGGGGTCAATTTCCAGAGGGCTCATATTATGCTGAGTTCTGGTCAAGAGAAGAAGAGGGTTTAGGAGATGCTTACTGGATTAAAACATATAAGAATGGCGTTTATCAAAACAGACTTGGAGATATAATCACATGTATTGATGCCGGTGCATCCTCTGAAGGAGCTGAAGTTGACGGGATACCGTTTATACCTCCAATCAGACGTGGTATTACAAGGTTTGAAACCGACGATAATGGTGATTTTTTATCACCATTTAAGAAAGGAGACTCACTCTATGTGGAGATACATTCTGTTACTTTCGAGGCTTTTGATTTTTTAAACAAGACTGCAATTCAAATTAATAGACCGGGTGGTTTTGGAGAACTATTTGCTGTATCTCTTTCAAATGTTCCAACAAATATCTTTGTTGTAAATGACGATAATTCTAAAGTTCTCGGTTTTTTTAATGTATCAGCTGTCCACGGTTTGGGAAATACTCTTGACGATGAGGAACTTGAAAAAATTGAGTTATATAACAGAGAATGGTAGGTTACTTTATTGCCCTAGTCATTTCCTTTTTTCCCATAGGACCTGCCAGTATTTCAATTTTGAATTTGAGATTCTTGAGAATTCTTTTTAGTCTCTTGGTCGAGGAGTAAGTTACTATTACACCTTCGCGTCTCATTGCATATTTAATATTACTAAAGTTTTTCTTATCCCAAATATCCGGCTGTTTACTCGGTGCAAAGGCATCAAAAAAGATAAGATCATATTTTTCCTTTTTTAATGAAATTTCTTCTAACCGGTTAATGCTTCTTTTAAATTTAAAATTATTTGAGAGTTTGGTTACCATTTGACTTTTACTATTATGAATTTTTTCGAAGATTTTAATATCAAATTCTTTTATTTTACGACTAAAGTTGAGTTTTTTTAGGATAGAGTTCTCAAGAGGGAATGGTTCAATGGCATGATAAAAAATTTTCATATTTTTTTGTTTCGCATAATTTATTGTTAATAAAACATTGAGACCGGTTCCAAGACCTATTTCAAGTATACTCACTGACTTATTCTTTTTATTATTCACCACTCTGTCTAAACCAGCATTGATATAAACATGCTCAGATTCTTTTATCGACCCATGTAAAGAGTGATAGCTTTCATCAAGTGCTTTATTGTAAATAGTATCTGAACCGTCATTAGTTCTTACTATTTTGAGATTCATTTCTTTTTTAATAGAGTAATACAGTGGGCAGCGACTCCTTCCTCTCTTCCTACAAACCCAAGGCCTTCAGTTGTAGTTGCTTTAATTGATAATTTCTTTTTATTGATTTTCATGATTTCGGATAATATTTCAATCATTTTATTGATATAATTTCTTAGTTTAGGTCTTTCAAGAAGAATAGTAACATCAATGTTATTAATTATATAATTTTTTTCTTTAAGTAACATTATTATCTTGGAAAGTAGCCTCTTGCTATCAATTCCTTTATACTTATTATCAGTATCTGGAAAATGTTTACCAATATCATCCTCAGAAATTGCGCCTAGTATAGAGTCACATATCACGTGTATTACAACATCTGCATCAGAATGACCTACAGCACCTTTGTCGTGATTAATTTCTATTCCACCAATTATAAATCTTTTACCGGTCTCTAGCCTGTGCACATCATAACCATGTCCAATCCTATAACTTTCTTTATTCATGAGGTAAATTTATAACTTTACTGTCTTATTATCGTCTTGTTTATATGAATAGATTATTATTCTTTTTTTCTTCAAAACCATTTCTTGCTGATTATACAAACTTTTTTTTTAGATTGGTTGTAAGCTTATCTTTAATGACTCATGGTTACTCCAAATTGATGAGACTTCTTGAGGGTAGAATATGGAGTAGAACCCATCTTTTCTTTAACGAGGAAACATCACTTGCACTTGTCACTTTCGGTGAATTCTTTGCTCCTCTTTTTGTGATATTAGGTTTGGGCACCAGATTATTTTCTATTCCTATAATTTACACATTCATTATTGTAGTATTTGATGCCCACTGGGGGGATCCTTTCACTAAAATGGAGAAAGGCATACTTTTTCTTATTTCATATATCCTTATTTTTATGTTTGGGCCAGGTAAATTTTCTCTTGATAATCTGATATCAAAAAGGTATAAATAGATTATTATTTTTATATATTTACTTAGGTAAACCAAACCGAAATATTTTACAATAATTAACCAAATAACCCGATTCAATATCAGTATTGACATGCTGTTCGAAAATGAAAATGTAAGTACATCTACTCTCAAAAATTTATATCTATCAATGTTAAAACCTCGATTGATTGAGGAAAAAATGTTGATACTGTTAAGACAAAATAAGATAAGTAAGTGGTTCTCTGGAATTGGTCAAGAGGCGACATCTGTAGGAGTTGCATTAGCAACTAATAGTGATGAATATATACTTCCCATGCACCGAAATTTAGGTGTTTTTACAAGCAGAGATATTTCACTTATAAAACTTTTTAATCAGTTTCAAGGAAAGTTAGACGGATTTACCAAAGGTAGAGACAGGTCTTTCCATTTTGGAGTCAAAGAATTAAATATTGTAGGTATGATATCCCACCTTGGACCTCAGATGGGGATAGCAGATGGAATAGCTCTTGCAAAAAAAATGAAAGGTGAAAAAAAAGCAACAGTTGTTTTTACAGGTGATGGAGGTACAAGTGAGGGAGATTTTCATGAGGCCTTAAATGTTGCATCTGTATGGGATCTTCCAGTACTATTTGTCATTGAAAATAATGGTTACGGACTTTCAACTCCTAATGAAGAACAGTTCAAGGGTGACTCTCTAGCAAAAAGGGGAGATGGTTATGGAATGGAATCTCTATCTATTGATGGAAACAATATACTTGAGGTTTACACTACTGTTAAAAAAATCCTTGAGGATATCAGAGAAAAGCCAAGACCATTTCTTTTAGAGTGTTTTACTTTTAGGATGAGGGGACACGAGGAGGCCTCTGGAATAAAATATGTTCCAAAAAAAGTTATGGAATACTGGGAAAAAAAAGATCCACTTAAAAATTTTGAAGAATTCATAGTAGAAAAAAAAATATATAGTAAAGAAGAATTAGATATAGTTAGAAAATCTATTACTGAGGAAATTAATGAGGCTGTTAAAATTTCTTTTGACAACTCAACCATAAGTTTTAAGGAGAAAGATGAGATTAATGATGTTTTTTTCCCGTACTCCCAGTCAATTAAAAATCCAAAAGAAAAGTCTATGTCTGATAAGCGATATGTAGACTCCATATCAGAATCTTTAGAACAAAATTTAAATAAGTACAAAGATCTTATAATTATGGGTCAGGATATTTCTGACTACGGAGGAGTATTTAAGGTGACTGAGGGCTTTGTAAAAAAGTTTGGTAAGGAAAGAATAAGGAATACCCCCTTGTGTGAGTCAGCTATTATAGGAACAGCATTAGGACTTTCTATTGAGGGAATAAAATCAATAGTTGAGATGCAATTCGCCGACTTTGTTACATGCGGATTTAATCAGATTATTAATAATCTTGCAAAAATACATTATAGGTGGGGTCAGAATGCAGATGTAGTTGTTAGAATGCCAACAGGTGGTGGAGTCTCAGCTGGTCCTTTTCACTCTCAATCTAATGAGGCATGGTTCTTTCATACACCTGGACTTAAAATAGTTTATCCTTCATGTTCCATGGATGCTAAAGGCTTACTTAATGCAGCAATTGAAGATCCTAATCCATATCTTTTCTTTGAACATAAAGCTCTTTACAGGTCACATTCTGAAAAAATATTTAACGATTATTATACAATCGAGATAGGAAAAGCTAGAATCATTAATAAAGGAGAAGATATTTCTATAATAACATACGGCATGGGTGTTTATTGGGCTAAAGATGTATTAAAAAGCTTTAGTAATATTTCAATAGAAATTATTGATTTAAGATCTCTTCAACCTTGGGATAAAGAGACCGTAAAAAATTCTGTAATAAAAACTAATAAAGTAATAATCCTTCATGAAGATTGTTTGACAGGTGGAATTGGGGCTGAAATTTCTGCTTGGATCACAGAAAATTGTTTTGAGAGTTTAGATGGTCCTATACTTAGGGTTGGTGGTCTTGACACACCTGTCCCATTTAGAAAAGAACTAGAAGATAACTTTATGCCTAAAGATAGATTGAAGAGAAAAATAAATAAACTTCTGTCTTATTAAATTATTGATGTTTAATATTAAAAATTGATTTAAAAATCTTAATTTTAAGTTATGAAAAACTTTACTTACTTAAAACCACTATTTCTAACTTTATTTGTATCTGCACTGCTTTTTTCGTGTTCGAAAGATGATGACGACACGAGCGTAGA